>Ga0209168_10000015_pt1 | contig 190135 bp, 142 predicted proteins | sample Coa_R1_FD_187156 | JGI IMG/M metagenome (GOLD analysis project Ga0209168, IMG submission 187156) | Surface soil microbial communities from Centralia Pennsylvania, which are recovering from an underground coalmine fire - Coalmine... | ecosystem: Environmental > Terrestrial > Soil >...
GAAAACCCATGGGGAAGAGGTCCTTTCATGCTAACTAGTCATATAACTAGATAACATAAAAACGGCCGGCCTGCAACAGAAACTTACAGGAATGTTGTTTTATCTAGTGAAGGGCCAAAGTCCAGGCGCAGGCGGTTTCGCCTGCGCATGGCGCTCTCAAACACTTCTGCCCGGGCTAGCCTCAGCATCCTCGCGCTCCTCTTGCTCCGTCAACGTAGGATGCTCGGTATGAAAATACTGTGGTCGAGTCGGTGCGAACGTAGCGGAAATATCCGTTGCGGACACGCGACTTGCGCGCCGAGGGTCAGCGTAATCGTAAGGACGTCGACTCCAATCAGACGCACGGCCCGTTCGAAAACCGTGCGTATCTGTATATTCCGATTCCTAGAACGTCGCCAAAGCGCCCAGGAACTGCAAACCCAATGCCGTCGTCGTCCGCAGAACCGCGAATCTCGGCTTCGGAGGATCGCAGAACAAAGGCACATCACCATTCGGACGGTCCACCATGATCGTCAAATCGGGAATCATTCCGCGATCGCCATTGAGTGGTCCGGCCAACCGCTGCTGAAGCTGCGTTGTAAGATATCCAAAAGCGGAAATGCGCCACCCGAGTTGGGGAGCAATATTGAATCCCGAAGTCCAGCTTTGACCCGGAAGGAACGGCCGCTGCAACGCGATCACGGGAAGAAACCGGCTCGTGGGAGTGAGCGCCAACGCCGGAAGAATGGGGTGCGCAAACGCCAGAAGACTGAACGAAGCCGTGTAAGTGGACAACTCGAACAACCCACGGCCCCACGAAGGCAGACGCGATCCGATGGAAGCCTGCAGCGGCCCCGCCAGGCTGATGGGCCCCACCGGCCCCGAGAAATTCCAGAAGCCATGCCGGTTCTCCGTCACGCGAATCGAGACGTTGGCAAGCCCGGTCTTGTCATCTGTTGTGATCGCGACGCTTCGCACCGACACCGGTTCCACCAGCCCCGTCCGATTCAACCGCGCCAAGCTCTTCCGCAGAAGCAATTCGTCGAAAAGATCGCCCTCATCAAGTAGGAAATTGCTGCGCAGCGCCAGATCGCTGGTGTGCTTGTTGCCAACGAAATCAATGCGTCCGACACGATACTTCTTTCCGCGCTCGACGTCGTAAGTCAGCTCCGCCGTGTCCGAATCCGTCGGATGCGCATAAAGCTTGGCCGTAAAATCGAGAATCCCCTGCTTCTCGGCCTCACGCCGTTCCTTAAACAGGCAGGTGCAAATGTCGCGCGGCGATTGATTGAACTGATAGCGTGGACCGGCGTTCACAAAAATCCGAAGCCGCGCTTCCTTGCCATCAATCTGCGTGTCGTCCAAGCGCACGTTGGCGTCCAGAAATCCCTCGGTCAGGTAAAACGAACGCAGCCGCATGATGTCGGTATCTACCGCCTGCTCGCTGTACGAAGGGAGAAACTTCCAGCCCATAAAGATGTGCCGTGTATGCAGTGCGTGGAGCGCGCCATTCAGCTCTTTGTCGCTCAAGACGGGGTTCCCGGTGAACTCGATCTCGCGGACGCGTACGGCATCCGACGCCTTCACGATCAGCCGAAGATCCACCTGCTGGCCGGTGGTCGGAACGATCTCCGGATCCACCTTCGCGTCGACATAGCCTTTCGCGAGCAGTTCGCCGCGGGCCTGTTGCGCCAACTCGACGGCCCGCAACCGGTTCAGCAGCGTACCCGCCGGCAGCGACATCTTCAGGCCGTAGCTGTTGGGTTCCACGAGCAACTGGCGCAAATGCATCACCGGCGCTTCCACCACATGAAAGACAACGGCAGTCCCGGATGCCCCCGGCTTCGATTCAACGCGGATGTCTTCAAACCGGCCCATCTTCCAAAGGCGGTGTACATCTTTGTCGATGACGTCGGTGTCGTATGGCTGGCCCACCTGGGTGTCCAGCTTCACAGGCGTAGTGGTTCCCTCGACGGAGACCGATTCGACCAGGGGCGGCGCCTCATCGTCGGCATAAACCGAAGGAACGGCGACGCAAATCGCAAGAATACAGGCCTTCAAAAGGCGTCTATTTGGCTTAGGCACTAATTGCTCTCTGACGGCGGGTAATGCAAACACGTTTCCGCTGCTATTTCGCCTCATCATCCGATGAGGAGCTGCTTAACCAGCCGCTCATCATCAGGCGGGCCTTGTCGAACGAAATTTCCTGGCCACTCGGAGGGGACGGCTCGGCGACAACGGCAGTGTCCTCGCGCTCACCGCGGCGAAGGTAGGCGTCGTCCTTCACCAGCCAATCGGTACGGATTGGCGAGAAGATGTCGAGATCGAGCGTGTCCTCGAGCGCAACGGCTCGGTGCGGCACATTCGACGGGATGTGCAGAACTTCGCCTTGCCGAACGACGACCTCCTTGCCTTCCAACTCGAACTTCAGCGCGCCTTCGAGGATGTATGTGATCTGCTCGCTCTCGTGAAAATGTTCCGGTACGACGGCGTCCTTTTTGAGGAACACCTGCGCGACCATGGCTTTCTCGCCGGCTATGACCTTGCGCGAGATCACATCGCTCATCACCTCGAGCGGCACCGAGTCCCAGCGTAAATACTCCATTGGGTTATTGTACAGGGACGCGAGGCGAAGCGATCAGCTTTTAATGCAGATCATGCGTGGAGTTTCGGATTTTGCACGACGATCCAGCGCGGTGGGCCGCTTTGCATGCGCCCAGCTCCGAATCTCGAACCGCCTCGTTGCCTCTCTCGCCTCCGAACGACGCCCGTCCGGCGCGGCCACTTCCTCGAAAAGTCGCGTCGGACGATTCCCCGCCAGGTCTTCCAACTCGGCGCCTACGCGCAAGACATACCGGCCGCTCCGCCAAGGCATTGCAGGTTGGAAACGCCATATTGTCCCGCCATCGAGGACCTCGCTGGTTCCGTTCAACCGCAAGCCCTTCTCATCCTCGATTTGGACCAGCCGCTCGAATAGTGGCTCATCGAGCGGCTTCTCCGCTTTCACGATCAGGAAATCCAGGCTGCCGGGCTCAGGCTGGCTGATGGTCCATTTCGTAACATCGGGCATCGTGCGATCCTCACCGGCAACCCGGAACTCCTTGGTGTACCCTTCGACCAGTGGTTGTCCGCGGGTGTCCTCCATTTCTTTTGCGACAACCAACCGATATCGTTTCCCTGGTTTGAGCGGAAGGCCAAGTTCCTCGTGCAGCTTCAGTCCGCTTTTGATGCGTCCGGGGTGTAAGAACAGCGTGAGCCGCGTTCCCGAAGGGTCCCAAAGGCCATTCTCCATTTCGAGAAAAGCGGAATTGACCTCCAGCCCGTCTTCTTCCAAAAGCCGAATCTTCCCCGCAACGTCCATGCGGGCCATCGGGTCCGAAAAAGACACGTACATCCGCAACAGATTCGCCGGAACAACATCGCCGGAAGGGAGTACCGAGAGTACGCGCGTCTCGGGCCTGAGTCCTGACGAATCGGGTGTGAATCGGAGGATTAACGTCTCAGGGGGCCCGCCCAGTTCCCGCAAATCCACTTCCACCCTGTGCGTACGTCCGGGCAGGAACGGGTAACGCGGAACGAATCGAATCGAGTCCTCTTCCTGCCGGTAACCACCCAGCATCGCGGTTGAGGCGCCTTCAAGATAGACACGAAAAACGCGGCGAATCGATGGTTCATCGAGTGCGGAAATCCTGGCCGTCAGCTCCTTCCCGAGCGTACGCAGCTCGACCGATTGAGTGGTGGCATCAAACGCCAGCATCGGCCCGGCTTGGACGAGAGGAGCAAAGCCAATCGCCGCCGCAAGCGCCGACAGCCTGAATCGTGCGATCAATCGATGTCCTCGACCGGCATTGTCCAGAGGGCGACTTCGCCGTTTAACGAATTGCGTCGAAGCACGAGCAGATTTCGATCGTCCAGGTTCTCGACTTGGAGCAGGCCCCAATTGCGCAGATAACGGGATGGAATCCCCGCCCTATCCCGGATCTGCTGTGTGATCGACGGCAACGGCTTTGCGAGCTCGGCGGAGTCGATCAGGACGACGCCTTGCGTGCTGTTCACCACCATGATGTAGGTCTTGTCTTTGCTCGCGAACGAGACCATATCCAACGGATAGTTGCCGCTCCCAAACTCGGCGATGGTTTGACCCTTCACCTGTTTCGCGTTCTGAAGCGCCTCGAACGGAAAAAGAACCAGCGGCGTGCAGAGATAAGATGCCAGAATGTACGGTTTACCTTGAATCGAAATCGGGAGTAGTGTCCGGATCGGCGAATCCGTCTCGTACCTGCCGTGCGACCCGTGGTAGATTTCGAGGGCGGATGCGGAACTGTGTCCGTCAAATGGATAAGGATAGATCCGCAGGGTCGAAGAGAACTCCTCGTTAGACAGCCCGGCGACAATCAGCTTCCCATCGGCAAATTTCATGTCGGAAATGGCATCGACTCGTTTCAAGGTGTGTATTTCGTTATCCATCACCGCGGCGGCGACAGGATTGGTCAGATCGACGACGGAATGCTTCACCTTGTCCAAATGCACCTCCTGGATGTCGCCCGCTGGCGTAATCCGAAGAAGGACACTGGCGTTCGCCACGTCATTCGGCAACTGCCAGAGCCCGACGAAGTTGCGCCGCCCTCGCGAAACCGTCAGGTAGGTATTTTTGGAAATCGGATTCACCGCCATGTCGTGGATCAGCACATCGCGCGGGTCTGCTCCGAGCAATCCCGCGATCTTACCTTCCACGTCATTGATCTGGATCTTCACAGGCTTCCCCAAGGGCTTCCTGTCGTCGAGATCCAGGGCGAAGATCCGCGCGCTGATGGAATCGGCCACGAAAAGTATCCCGTCCGGTCCAAAGGTCAGCTTGCTGAGCGCTTTGGGATGTATGGCACCGGCAGTAAAGGTTCCTTCCGAAGCGGCAAATACCGAGGCCGCAAGGATGGCGGGAAGCAGGAATCGAAGGTGTCTCATATTGCAGCGAGTATACGGGACGAATCTGGTCGAAACACGTCCAAAAAAGATCAAATTGTTGTCCAGCGCTGCATGCCGGTCTTTCGATTCCAGCGTTTTCAACTAAATACGGCGACGGGCGAGTTGCGTCGCGATGGAGAGTTGATCTACCTCGAACCGCAGGTGGCGCAACTTCTGGCCCTGCTTATAGAAAACCGCGGGCGCGTCGTCGCGCGCACCGAACTCCAGGATCTCTTGTGGCCGGATACAAATACAGACCGTGAACGCGGACTGAATAACGCCGTTAACCGCGCTCGCAAGGCGTTAGGAGATTCCGCCTCCGTACCTCAATGGATTGAAACTTTGCCGAAACGCGGTTACCGCTTCCTGGGTGATGTCGAGACCGTCGTGGTAAAGCGTGTTAGGCCTAGAATCTGGGTCCCGATCTGTTCCGCTGCCGCGCTATTTCTGGCGATCGGCATTCTCTGGACCTTCCGTCCCCGCTCACTTTCGACACCTCCTCCCGCCGAATATTGGTCCGCGCTGGGGGAGATCCGGTCGGGTGGATTACAGCAGTTGGATAACGCCCGGAAACTGCTCGAGACCGCAATTCGAAAAGACCCTTCGTTCGCCCCCGCCTACGCCGAACTGACCCCGCTGCTGCTCGATCTGGTCGATAACGGCCGTTTTGACTCCCGCGCGGGTCGTCAAAGGGCCGTCGAGGCGGCGCACACAGCCGTTCGGCTACGCGACGGCTCGGCGGCGGCACACGTCGCCTTGGGAACGGTCCTCCTGCGCGTCGATTGGCGACTGGACGAAGCTGCAAGAGAAATCGATCGCGCCATTTGGCTGGATCCCAAGTCCGCCGAAGCCTGGCGCCTGCGGGCGACTCTCTTTCTGGCGCGCGGCGACGCGAATCGTGCCGTGGAGGCCGCCGAAAGGAGTGCCGCACTTGATCCGCTCTCGCCTTGGACCCAGACTGCCGCCGGACGGGCGCTTTTTTTCGCCGGAGAGCAGACCCGCGCCGTCGCGCGGTTCGAGGAAACCCTCCGCAGCGCGCCCGAGTTCGTCCCTGCTCATGGCTATCTCAGTGATGTCTATTGGCAGATTGGCCAAAAGGAAAGCGCCCGGCGGCAATTCCTCGATTCCATGCGTCTTTGGGGCGTCGATTCCGCCGAGATCCGTCGACTCGACGCCGTCACGGCGCAAAACGGATTACCCGCCTTTTGGCAATCGCAGCTACCCGAACTCTATACCGAGCGCGAGCGTTACGGCATACCGTACAAATTGGCGCTGCGTCACGTCGAACTCGGCGAAAAGGAAAGGGCCCTCGAATGGCTGGAGCGTGCGATCGACCAGAAGGACACTCGTTTGCTGTTCCTGCGCGTGAACCCGCAGTTTGACGAACTACGTCCGCTGCGGCGTTTTCGGGCGATTCTGAATCGCTTGCCGTCCTAGGTAACATGTCGCCATGGGACCTCTGGTCCACGAAAGTGATGAAAATAAAGGTGGTGCAGGCGGTTTCGCCTGCGCGTTCCCGGTGAAGTCCAAAGGCTGGCGAAACCGCCTGCCTCTACCCTTCCACAACCTGCAGTGCGTAGGAGTTGTTGACCGTGCAGCGGGTTTGAATTTTGATGGGGATGATCACGGCGCAATACGGGGTGGAGGCGACGGTTTGTATGGGATCAAAATCTCGCACATTCTTCCTTACACCGTGCTGGTAGCGTTCGTTCTTGCCGGCCGTCGACGAGTGGTTAGCGAAGCGGTGAAGGCGATACCGGACGGCGTACGAGTGCCTTCGGGCGATTAGGCATTCCGGCGGGCCGGGGTGCAACAGACTGGGAGTCCGCATTACCACTCACGATCGCATCCAGCACGGGGTCCTGGCCGCTGAAGTATTGGTCGGAGCGCAGGGGGATCAGGATATCCGGCTGGAGCGAGTCTTCTTTGAACATCATGCCGAAATAACGGGTCGAGAGCTGATAGTAAAGACCGGAGTTGGGCAGTTGATAGGTGTACACGTTCCCGTAGGAGTTCGGATTACCTCCGGTAGGTTGGCCGACGATCCGGATGAATGGAACGCCCATCATGACCTCGGCTTCCTTGAAGGCGGACACGTCGAGCAACGCTGAAGAGAACGTTCCGTCGTTGGTGAGGGCGTAGAGTCTGGTGGGATTACCGAGCTTGGAGAAGCGATCGCGAAGGCCCCACATCAGAGGATCGATGATGGAGTCGTCGCCACCTCCGTTGTCGCGGTAGTCGATGACAAGGCGATCGACGCGGTTCTGGTCGAACACGGACAGTACCTCTTGCCAGAACGGATATGCCGGGGTGCCCGGCTCCTCAGCGCATACCCGATACCGGATGTACAGCAATCGGGTCGGGGCGTCGTATTGATACCAGTAATAATCGTACGGGCGCTGTCGGTAGTACGGCAGAGAGGCTACCGTGTAATCCGCGGTGATGAACGGGATGGCGGATGCGGGCGCCAGTTCCAGCGACAGATTGGAACCATCGAGTGCCTGCAGGTCGAGAATGACGGTGCCGTTAGACGTGAGTAGGCCCGCTGCACTAAGAATATCTTCCAGGGAAAGGTAGGCGCCGGTGTTGCGAATGAGCCAGGCACGGTTATCGTGGGAGATGAATGGCGCGACCAGGTCAGGGAGCGAGTCGGCATCCACCCCGCCGAGTGCGAGCAGCCGGTAGCCAATTTTGTCGCTGTTACCGAGCCCGGTCGCGGTGAGATACCAGCCGTTGTCGAAGTGGGTCGCGATGAAACCGAAGCGTCGCGATGCGGAAGAGATGTCGAGGTAGGTGTGCGAATCCTGGCCCAACGCGACCAGGCGCGCGAGGGCGGCACGGATTTGTGAATCGGTCATGGATGGGATGGAGGAGTCCAGCGTCGTGACGGCCGTGTTGAAGTCGTCTTGTGACAGGTGGGCGAAGAAGTTCATGTGCCGGTGCGTGAGGGCGTCTGCCAGGGAAGCGAGGTCGGCGCGCCATTGCGCCGCTGACCGGGATTGCCCCAGGCCTAAGGGTCCGAGTAGCAGGACCAGAACCACGCCCCGAAGGGTGTGCTTCATGATCGTATTCTATTTTGTTTTGGCGCTAAGAGGCCAATGTCCCTCAATTTTCCGAAAACCGTGAGGTTGATGGCCCTGTAATGCAGGTTGTAAACCTGCAGCGGGTTGTTAACCCGATGCCAGTGGCGCAGATCACACGTTACACCTTGAAAACCGGTGTCATTTTTCCTGAAGGCGGCACTACTGGTTGAAACCCTCAACTTGGATGCGGGGATTTTCTCCACGCGTGTCAGCGTCTCTTAGTTCCGTTGTAATGATTCGTGTTTCTCCGGGCATCAGGGCGATGTAGCCGTCGCTGTAAATCGCCGGTAGAATGCGGTCCCCGGATTTTTCGCGGACCGCCTTCAGGCGGACCATTAGGGCTGGGGTCGGGGTGGGGTTCGTGAGCGTGGTAGTCAGGAACCAGCCGTCGCCACGGCGTTCCGTGTTGGTCGACGCGTTGAGGGTTACCTTCGGCAGCAGGCGGAGAGCTTGGTAGTTTTCGTCCTGGCCGCGCCAGTAGAAGTTGTCGGACAGAAGCTTCTGGCCCTGGCGAAGCTCCAGGCGTATAAAATAGACCGGCGTGAGCCCACCCGGATATTCCATCATCATTGGCGTTGCGACTGAATCTTCAGCGCTGTCGAGCGAGACGGATTTTTCCCATTTCATGGTGCCGTCGAGATTGAGGATCTGAACGCGGGCGATGAGGCCGGACATCGCTCCGGCGCTGTAGTTCACAACTTCGACGTTGTCAGTGGCTGCATTCCACTGTATGTGCAGCGGCTCGGACGCCTTCTTTGCTCCAAAGTAGCCGGCAGTCGGTTCGAGGTAATAATCGTAGGTTTGCCAGACGAAAGAGGGCCAGCAGGGATGGCTCATCCAGATGAGCAGACCCATTCGATTTTTGCTCTGGGCTTCGAACATCGCGCGATAGCCTTCGTAATTTTCGAACTGGGCCAGCCAGAGCCAGTCGGCGACGTTGTCAGCCGGGCCGAAACTCTTCTCAATGCGCGCAGCAAAGTTGGCGGCATTCTGGGCGCCTGTGAGCGTGAAGTCGTGGAGACCCCAGATGGAGTTTCGCGGCCACATGGCGGATTCCGGCATCATCATGCGCAGGCTATCGAGGGTGACGACGTTCGGCATTCCCATTTCGCTGTGAAAGAGCGTGCTGGCGCGCTGCGAGAAGTAGAATTGCATCGTTTGCTGCTGGTATGGGCCATGACCGCTCACGACGCCGTCGGCGGAACTCGGAACGTAGTGCATGCCAGGATGGAACTGGTCGAGCGTGGCGCGGATGCCGTCGTCGATGGTCTTGGGCGGGAAGCCTTCGTTACGGCCGACGTAGAGGCCGACGGAAGGGTGAGTGCGGATGCGCAGAACAGTGTCCTTAACATTGCTGAGGAACATAGCGTTGTCGTCGGGATCGGGGCCATCGTACGGATTTGCGAGCCAGAAGTCCTGCCAGACGACTACGCCATTGCGGTCGCAGGCGTCGTAGAAGGAATCCTCGCCGATCTGGCCGACCCAGTTGCGAATCATGTTGAAGTTCATTTCGGCGTGGTAGCGGACGGCCGCATCGTATTCGCGGGCGCGGTAACGCAGCATGGATTCTCCGAAGCCCCAATTTCCGCCCTTGGGAATGAAGCGGCGGCCGTTGATCCACATGCGGAGGGCGCCGCCCTCTTCGCTATATGTGAACTGTCGCACGCCGGCCTCAAAGGACTTGGTATCAGAGACAGCGTTGGCGGCAGTGACGAACTCGAGGCTGACGGTGTAGAGATTGGGCTGGCCGTAGCCGGCAGGCCACCATAATTTCGGGCTGGCGAGTTGCAGCGTATGCTGTACGGGCTTTGAGGCGGAGGCTTCGAGCGTCACGGGGACGGTGAAGGTTTGGTCGCCGAAACGCCCGCGGAGCGTGCCCGTGACAGCCGTCGCCGAGTGGTTCATCAATGTCGCTTCAACAGAGACTGTAGCGCTCGACGTTTCGGGCAGCGGCAGCTTGGTGTTGACAAAGGGATCTTCAACCGTTACAGGACCGGCGGCATTGAGGAAGACGCGGTTCCAGATGCCGGTGTCGCGTCCGCGAATCGTGGGGATCCAGTCCCAGCCAATCGACGCGTGGAAAGTTGGGTTGTCGGCGCCAAGAGCTCCGCCGTTCTTATCCGGGGTTTGGAGGTTCTTTTCCTTGACGCTACCCGGCGTCGCGTTCTTGAGGACAAGCACCGCGAGCGCATTCTTCTGGCCCGGGTGGAGTTTAGCCGTCACGTCGAAGCGGCCGCGCATGAAGCCGCCGTCGATGCGGCCGAGCTTCTCGCCGTTCAGGTAGATGTCCGCTTTCCAGTTGATCCCGTCGAAGTTGAGCCAGATATTCCTGCCGTTGAACGCGGGCGGGACAGTGAATTCGTTGCGATACCAGAAATCGGCGTAGAAGAACGAGTCGGACACCGCAAGCTGGTTGTCGGAGTAGTTAGGGTCGGGAATGGCTCCTGCGTTGAGATAGCTGACCAGTGCGGTGCCTGGGACGGTTGCGATCACCCAGCGTGAATCGTCGAAGCCTGCTTTCGAAAGCGCCGGGCCGTCGGTCTTAACGAGCGAGTCGCGTTCGATGCGCCAGGCTCCGGCGGCGAGCTCCAGCTGCGTCGCGGTGGGCTGTGGAGCAGGCTTGGGCTGCGCGACCAGGCCGCCTTTTCCAAAGACCTCAATTTCGCTGAGAATGTAACCGGCGGGCTCGGCGGGCCGCTGCATGAGAACCCGGACGTATCGGCCTTGTGTGGGCTGCGTGAGTTTCAGATCGTCGGTCGAACCCGTGGCTGGCAGCGCTGCGATCGGTTTCCAGTTGGCGGCATCGTCAGAGGCCTGCACCGAGCCTTGGGCAGCCCTGCGGATCCAGTAAAGCGTGACACGATCGAAAGTACAGGGCGCCCCGAGGTCGACATAGACCCACTCTTCGCCGGCTCCGGCGCTTTTCCACGCGCTGGAGAACTGGTAGGGTCCCGCGATGTGGACGGGTTTGCCCGCCCGAAACAGATTCACGTCGTTCACCTGCCAGGAGCGGGCGCGGGGATCGGAGAAAGCGATGCGGTAAAAACGGTAGCGCGCGGGCGTTGATAGGTTGACGGAGGGATGAATGTCGCCGGAAGGGCGGGCCATACCTTCGGCCTGGCCGAGTTTCTTCCAATTAGCGCCATCATCCGAACCTGACACGATGCAAGCCCAGACTTCCGGCTCGTGCGTGGGAGAGCGGACGGCGCCATCGATGTCGAAGCGATCGATTTCGAACGGCTCGGCGCCGCCGGCGAGTTCCAGTTGCACCCAGGCATTGGGTCCCGCGAGATCAGCGCTGGTGACCCAGTTGCCGTCGAGAATGTGTTCGCGGTCGTTTTTCGCGAGGACGCCTTGCTGGCTGGTGGAAACCGAAATCCAGCGCGGCAGAGCGGATTCTTTGATTCCGTCAGTTACTAACTGCGCGGTGAGGTTGTAATCGTAACTCGACGACTGATATGCGGGACGATGCAGCGCCAGGTTGCGATAGGCCGTGGAATCGATACGGGTGGTCGGGGCGAAGTTCTCCTTAGGATCGCCAGGGTAGACCCCTACGCCGAGGGTGTAATTTTGGGCCGAGGCCATAAATGAAATGAGTGCGAGTAGAAAGATACGCGCCATGGGAGTCCTTTCTGAACTCATTGGTAAGGCGCGTTGGCGCCGCGAGTTGGAGATCAGAGAATTTCGCAGATTTAGTGGCGGTTGCGTCCCCGCTCTCCATGCAATCGCCGGAAGCGGCAGGCCTGGGCGACACATAACGGTGCCGGTGAAAGATGACTTCTGTCTATCGCGAGTCTACCACAATAGGGTCGTTAATCCGGCACATAAACGCGAATTCTATCTCTTTGCCGCGGCTCGTCACCGGGCGGTTGGAATCGCGATAGACTCATCAACATGCTGCGATTGAATGTGAGACCACGTGTAGCTGTTGCCGCCCTTGTTTGTTGTGCGGGGTTGTTGGCGCAAGCTCCGCTTCCAATGGCCGGCCGCCCGGAGGATGCCGGATTTTCAACGAAGCGCCTGGAGACTACCAGGGGCGTGCTGAAGGGAGATGTTGAGGCGAAACGCATGCCGGGCGCCGTGATGCTGATCGCGCGGAATGGGAAGGTGGTGTTCTACGACGCCGAAGGATTTCAGGATCGCGCGGCGCAGACGCCGATGAGGAAGGACTCGATCTTCCGCGTGGCGTCCATGTCAAAGCCGATCACGACGGTGGCGGCAATGATCCTGGCGGAGGAGAACAAGATCGATGTTGGCGCCCCGTTGGCTCAGTATCTGCCGGAGTTCAAGGACGTGAAGGTCGGTACTGACGGCGCCGCGCCCAAGCGTCCGATCACGATTCAGGATTTGATGCGGCACACGTCGGGGCTGACATACGGCATATTCGGCAACACGCCTGTCGACCAGATGTACCGGAAAGCGCCGATCTTCGGGGCGAAGTCGCTCGAAGAGATGGTGAAGACGATTGCCACCATGCCGCTGCTGCACCAACCGGGTGAATTTTGGGAGTACAGTGTTTCGACGGACGTTCTGGGTCGCGTAGTGGAGGTGGCGAGCGGGAAAGACCTCGACACATTCGTGCGCGAGCGCATTACCGGGCCGCTGAAGATGAATGATACCGGGTTCTGGGTGAAGGAATCGGCGGTCAATCGTCTTGCGAAGCCGGAAGGCGCGCAAAACGCGGCGTTCGATGAGGCAACGAAAAAGCCCGCGGTGTTTTCGGGTGGCGGCGGAATGCTGTCGACTGCGGGCGACTACGCTCGGTTTTGCCAGATGCTGCTGAATGGGGGCGAACTGGAGGGTGTCCGCATCCTGTCTCCAAAGACGATTGGGTTGATGACATCGGACCAGTTGCCGGCTACGACGGAGCGTCACACGCCGGTCGCGATGTTGCTGGGTCCTTTTGGTCCCACGACGGAGATGGGCACGAGCTTTGGTCTGGGCTTTGCGGTACGAGTCGATGCTGGGCGCAATCCGATGCCGGGTTCGGTCGGCGATTATTCGTGGGGTGGGATCACGGGCACACTATTCTGGGTCGATCCGCAAACGAAGCTTGTGGCAGTGCTGATGGCTCAAGCGCCACAGGCGAATCTGAATGTGATTTGGCGGCAGACTCGGGCGATGGTGTACCAGGCGATGGTGAACCAATAGTTTTGTTGTCGCTTAGTTCCGCGATGCGACAAGACTGGCGAGTGGTGAAGGCGGGTTTCAAACCCGCCGCAGGTTGCAAACCTGCCTTCCTCCGGGAAAATAGGCCTCTAGGCTGCCCGAATGGCTGAAAGCGGGCTACGGGCGATCTCGTCTGTGTTTCGAAAATCAGGCGAAACAGGCCGCGTTACTGCAGCGCGCCACCGGCGCCGCGCTGACGCCGCTCCTGAATGTCCTGGCCCGCGTCGACTACATAGCCGAAGTAGCCCATCATCATTTCTTCCGTGGTCTGCTCGCCCCAGTGAACCTCCTTCGTGGCATCGGGGTTGTACGGATTGTTCGGCGAATTATCGTACCAGGCGGTCAGTTCGACCTTCGAGCCTTTCGGCAAATGAACCGGGTTATCGAGCCAGTAGGTTAGCTGCCAGTTAAAGTCGTATTTCGGCACTCGAAGGACGAGTTCGCTGGATCCGTCGGGGCGCGTGATGCGGTACTCGAATGCTTTGCCGCGAAGATGGGCGTGGGGCATCATGCTCACCAATTCGCAATCATAAGGAACGGTTGAGACCGCCTGCATCTTGTAGTTCGAGTCATTGGCCGGAATTGCGAAGCGATACAAAGCGGAATTTCCGCCCATCAGGCGCTCCTTCGGTGGCTCTTTCGCGAAGATGAGGCCGATCTTGGTTTTATCGCTGGTCGCCTTGCCGTTCGGCGTGTAGTGGAGTTGGAACACGATGTCCGAACCGGCTTTGAGCAGGGTTGCGCGATGCGGACCCTCGTTGGCCGGGCGAATCACCTGGCCAGGCACATAGCCGCTGAGACCACCGTCCAACACGCCGCCGCGAGCCCCCGCGCCGCGCGGAGGAACGAAGACGACACCGGGTTCTTTGTCCGCCATCCACTTCGAGCCGGGTTCGCGGATGGAGGTGATCACGTGATGCATCACGGAACGATCGCCCGGACGCACTTCGGCGGCTACCACCCACACGTCTTCCTTGAGGTGGGTGGGCAGGATTACGTATTGGTATTCGAGTTGGCCTGATGCCGGCACCGGGAAGGCGTTCGGCATTTCGAGCACGAGATCCGGCTTGCCCATGGCCCATCCATCGACCCACTGCCGCGGTGCGGGTGCATCTTTAGGATTGCCTTCCTTCGCGCCGCCGTCGACCCAGGCAACGATGGCATCGATCTCGGACTGGCTGAGGGAGCGATCGTTCAGGAAGTGGCCAACAGTGGGATCGGCGAACCATGGCGGCATTTTCTTCGTGAGAACCGCCTGGCGAATGGACTTCGCCCAGGGACGCGCGTCCTTGTAACTGATCAACGGCATGGGCGCGACTTCGCCCGGTCGATGGCATTCCTGGCATCGATTCTGAAAAATAGGGAGAATTTCCTTGTTGAAGGTGACGGGCGTGGCCGTAGTTCCCGCAAAAACTGATCCGGCGAATGCAAAGACAGCTCCGTATCCTGCAAGGCGCATTGAGTTGACTCCCTCCGGTCCAGGTATATCAGCCAGTTGTTTGCGAGTCAATACTTTGAACGTCAGGATTTGTCACGCAAGCTAGGGATGATAGGGTGGTTTTGATGAGTGTGCTGGCGGGGGTGCATCCGGTGCGCGAGGCTCTGGTGGCGGGCCGGACCTTTGATCGCGTGCTGGTGGCCCGTGGTGCAGGTGGTCCGCGATTGCAGGAGATCATCGACCTGTGCCGCCGCCGCAATGTTCCGGTTCGGTTTGAGGCGCGGGACGCGCTCGATCGGGCGGCGAACGGCGCCGTACATCAGGGCGTGGTGGCGTTCGGATCAGCGCACGGATATGCCGATCTGGACAAGAGCATTGCGGGCGCGCAACTGGTGGTGGTGCTCGATGGCGTGGAAGATCCGCACAACCTGGGCGCGATTGTTCGAACAGCACACGCCGCGGGGGCAGGTGCGGTGATGATTCCGGAGCGTCGGGCGGCGGGGCTGACCGAGGTGGTGGCCAAAGCGGCAGCCGGCGCGCTGGAGCACTTGCCGGTAGTCCGAATCGGCAATGTTAAGCAAGCGCTGGAGGATTTGAAGAAACGGAAGTTTTGGATTTACGGCGTTGATGAACGCGGCGACCAGGTCTATAGCAAGGTTGACTATGCGCGTCCTTCGGCGTTCGTCTTCGGCGGCGAGGGGCATGGATTGCACGAGCATGTGCGCAAGCACTGCGATATGCTGGTGCGCATTCCGATGGCGGGGGCCATTTCATCGTTGAACGTGTCCGTAGCGGTGGGGGTGACTCTCTTCGAATGGCGGCGCGCTACTGCCTGACATGTGGCGCAATTCCGATTTTCTGAAGCTCTGGACCGGGCAGACCGTGTCGGAACTCGGTTCGCGTATTACGCGCGATGGGCTGCCGTTAGCGGCGGTCCTGGTGCTGAACGCCGGGCCGATGGAGATGAGCATCCTAAAGGCGCTCAACGGCGCGGCAGTGCTCCTTTTGGGTTTATACGCAGGCATGTGGTCGGATCGATTCCGGCGGCGGCCAACGATGATCGTGGCGGACGTTGGGCGGGCCATGCTGCTGGCCATCATTCCGGCGGCGGCCGTGCTGCATCGGCTCAATATGCCGCTGCTGTACGTTGTAGCGACATTGACGGGAATTCTGACGATCTTCTTCGACGTCGCGTATCAGACGTATCTTCCCGACCTCGTGGAACGAGCCAATGTGCTTGAGGGGAACAGCAAGCTGGCCTTAAGCCACTCCATCGCGGAGATCGTCGGACCGGGACTGACCGGCGTGCTGGTTCAGATTTTGACCGCGCCGATGGCAATTCTATTCGATGCTTTGTCCTTCTTATTCTCGGCAGTGACGGTGTCCTGGATTCGAAAGCCGGAGCGGATACATCCTCGCACGAGTGAGGAGCATCCGTTTCACGAGGCCATCGGGGGCTTCCGATTCATCGCTTCGAATCCGGCGCTGCGGCTGCTCGCGGCCTACAACACGACCGCTTTTTTCTGTTTCGGCATCTTCCAGCCGCTTTATGTGCTGTACGCGATTCGGGAGTTGGGACTTTCGGCGCTGCAGTTGCAGATCGCGATTATGTCGGGCGGTGTGGCGGCGCTGCTCGGGGCGGCACTTGCGCCCCGGATCGGACGGTTGCTGGGGCTCGGGCCGACATTCTTGATCTCGGCTGCCCTACTGAGCTGTGGGACCCTGCTGATTCCGCTCGCTCGTGGGCCGGCCCTGGTTGCTCTCGGCATAATGATCGCTTCGCAGTTTGTGGGCGACGTCGCGATGATGACGTTCAACGTGCATGAGGTGAGCCTGCGCCAGACGCTGGCGCCGGAAGCGGTGCTGGGACGCGTCAATGGAAGTATGCGGCTGCTCACGTTTGGAGTGCTGCCGATTGGAACGTTGGCCGGTGGTGGGCTGGCTTCCTGGATCGGGCTTCGGCCGGCCTTGTGGATCGCGGTGGCAGGACTTGGACTGGCGGTCGCTTGGCTGGTCCCATTGCGGGTGCCCGACGATCGTCCGCGCGACACCGAACTCCGGCTCGAAGCGCACCCAGATTGAATCAGTTTTTTGGGGCTGCCGGGCTGTGGAAGGGTGAAGCAAGCGGTTTCGCCTGCCTTTGCACCTTACCGTCTGCCCAGCATTGTTCTTCACTGTTCGTGGCGACAGGCTGAAGGACTGCTCCGCGATGCAGCATAGCGGCAACCATGGAACCTCGCAGGTTGGAAATGTGGGACTGATGTTTTTGCCTGTCCTTTCCCGGTGCGGTTCAAAGGAATGCTGTAGCCTCAAATGTCATGTAGTTTCAGCGATGGAATAGCATCCTGCGGCCCGGTTTGTTACCGGTGCTTGTCGAGGCATTTCGAAGTGGTGAAGGCGGGTTTCAAACCCGCCGCAGGTTGCAAACCTGCCTTACATCCGCTGCGTCGGGGCCACTTCCGGGAAACTAAGTGGCATTGGGCTGAAGCCGGCGGATGCAAAGAATCAGCGGCGCTGTAATACCTTCAAGACTCGGTTGACCGGAAGCCACAGGTCACCGATCAACGGCACCTGGCTTCTTTCCCATCAGGCCTTCCCACAAGACTCGGTTATAGCGGTTCGTATCGAGCTTATCCTCTTCGCTAAAATCCTGGTTGCCGAGTTTCTTTTCCCAATAGGCAGCCGAATGCCGCGGCTTCGAATACGCTTTTGGCCTGTTCCGGGTACTCCTGGGCGGTAATGGCAACTGCGTGGTGCGGAGCACCTCCGGCACAATTGCCTGATAGTTCCATTCCGTTTGGGAGAGATCGAATGCATCCGCCATCGGTGTCGCCAGGCCATCGTAGAAGTTCATCGCCGTGATTCCAAGGACGTCCTTAATCGTCCGAATCAGGCTGACCGTCGTATAGGCTGTCGAAACGACTGCTCCCTGCTTCACGAACGGCCCCACGATGTATGCAACGCTGCGATGCGCATCGACATGATCCGATCCATCCTGCGCATCGTCCTCCACGATGAAGATCAACGTACTGTCCTTGTAATTGCTTCCGGCCACCTTCTGCGCGACCAGGCCAATCGCATAGTCGTTATCCGCCACCTGGGTATCGGGCGTATTAACGCCAAAAAGCGCCCCTCCAAAATTCCCCGTGTGGTCGTGCGGCAGTCGCACGAGCATCAGATTCGGCAGGCTGTCCTGAGCGGCGAAGGCATCGAACTCGCGTTCCCATTCCTTTACGAGATAGAAGTCGGCGTTCCGCATATCGAACCCGCGGAAATATAGATCCGTGACACCGTTCAAGGCCTGTTTCGTAGGACTCGCTTCAATGACTCCATCAGCGAACGGCTGGGCCGAGATTCTCGACCCCTGCGGCGCATTGACGAAGAACCCGTAGTTGCGGATCGTAAGTCCCGCCTGCGAAGCCGCGTCCCAAAGATAGCCGGCGCCTGTCTCGCCATCCGGACCATCCGGAGCGGAAACGTCGCGTGGGCCCGGCAGAAGATTCGGATCGTTTGGATAGGCCTGATTTTCCGCCTTGCGATCGGCAACCGACTCCAGCCCAACGTTCACATTGCGGTTGTTGCCCTCCCAATCGTATGCCCCTCCGCGGCCGGCATAGTTGAGTGGAACCGTCTTATCGACAATATCGGTGGCCCGTGCCGCGGTCGACCAATTCCAGCCGTTGCCGCTAACCTCGGCCGTGTCGTAGAAATTATCGAATACGACGAACTGCCGCGCTAACTGATGATGGTTGGGAGTCAACGGCTCCGGAAACATCGTCAGCGTCGCATCGCCATTGCCTTTCTCAAGATCACCCAGCACCTGGTCATACGTCTTGTTTTCCTTGACGATGTAAATCACATGCTGGATCTTCTCTCGCAACGCCGCCATTGTCATCTGCGCGTCTGTCAAACCTGACGACGGGAAGTTGTTATTTGCAGCAACCTGAATAGTGAGCCCCTGCAAGGAATTGGAGTCCGGCACCGGAATCGTAAGAAGCCCTGCCTGGGTCAATTGCCAGACGTACTGATTCCCGGCAGGCCCAAGCGCTCCTTGTGGATTCGGGCCCGGCGCGCTCTTTCCATTTACGACGTACAATGTCGATCCGTCAGCGCTTATGCTCACTGCATTCGGATACCAGCCGGTAGGAATCAGGCCTACGACCTGGCTCACGCTCGACGGGTCTTGCCGCAACTGCACAACCGCGACGCTGTTCGATCCCCCATTAGTCACATACAAAGTGGTCTCATCCGGTGACAAAGCGACGTTGTTCGGATTCACGCCGCGCAGCCGCGCGCCGCTCGGATAGGCCCAGTCCGGCGCCGTCGTCTCGAAAGTCTCGATCACTGTGTCCGAAGCGGTATCGATCACCGCCACCGAATCGGAATTGTCCAACGCCACGTAAAGCCGGCTCTGTGCTTTGTTGAGGGTGATCTTATTGGGTTGGCCACGCACCGGGATGCGTCCGCTTATCGTTCCGCTCCCCATGTCCACGACGACCAACTCGCGATCCCGAACACTCGAGATGTATCCTTTCGAATTCCCCACGATCACAACGCCGAACGGATACTCGCCGCCGGCCACTCCGGTGAGAGCCGCATTGGCGATGCCGGGCCGCAGGTCGATTTCCGCGACCGCCGACCGTTTGGTCAGATCCAGAAGGGTCACCGAATCGTTCTCGAAGTTCGCCACTAAGCCGGCTGTCCCCGTTGCATTGACTGCGATTCCCGCAGCGAGCGGAGCATTGTTCAGCCCCAGTCCGCTCTTGTGCCCCAGCGGAATCAGGGCAACTTCCGTCCACGCGCCGCCTGAGTTGCCGAAAACGTGAGCATTGTCGTCGCTGCCGCCCGAAACATAAAACTCCGTTCCCGTCGGATTCCATGCGATGCCATTGAATGTGTTGGGTACACCAAGCACCTGCGTCTGAACTGGCGCATTCTGCGAAATGTCGAACACAAAAACGTACTCGTTCAGCAGTTGGGTACCACCGGGCAGGTTGAATTTGTTGTAGCCGCTGGTCAGTACCAGAAGCGTTTTGCCATCGGGACTGATTGCCGTTGCCACGGCCTGACCCACATCGAGATTTGGAAGCGCCGGCGCCTGCGGATTTAGAGGCTGAAATGTGGCATTCGGGACGGCGTTTGGAGTGACCGATTTCCCAGTGGGAACGAATGTTTGGGCACTCAACAAAACACACGGGGCCAGCGCGAGAAAAGAGACCCGCAACATATTCTCCCAAAGATACCGCAGCCCGTCCCGTGACTCGAAACCTTACAGACCGCGATTTCGATCCGCGTGGAAGTGGTTGCGGCTATGCTGCGTTGCGGAGCAGTTGGTTCCACCTGCTATTGAGTCTCACTGGGAACGGGCGGAGTTTTCGCATGTGCAGTGTCGCTTCGATGGTTCGAAAGGCTGCCTCTTCTATCCACGCGCACTCGGAGGCTCCGGCTTCAGTATGTAATTTCTCGATAAGAAACGAGCCGCACCTGTGCGACGGACAACGCCTCGCGGACCACCGGCGACTGCAGCGCGAGCAACTCCCTTTCCCGGCTCTCCTTCAGCCGCGTCCGAGTGCCGCGCAGCTCATCGGTGCAGTATCCGGGATGGCACATGAACTCCGTCGACCCCTCCGGCAGGTTCCGTATGAGCGCCGCCAGTTCCTCGCCGTCGTACTGCCCGGTAATCCGAAACCCCGCAAAATGATCGGTCATCCGGCATCCGTGTCTTGCGAGCACCCGCTGGAATCGCCGCCGCAGAAACCCGAGGGCATTGCTCGTGGCGCGACGGGTCCACCGCACGCCCGGAGCTCCGATGGGAAAGTCGAACGGACGCCGCACCCACGGTATGCGAAGTTCCTCCGACAAACGCGCCACCGCATCCAGAACAGGCGGCAGCAGGTGCGTATGCTTGTGCGTATCCAAATGACTGGGTGAAATCCCAGCATCAACGATCTTTCCGATCTGCCGCCGCAACTCCTCGTAAGGCCGGAGCCGGCGCAACGCAAGCGCCTGCATCAGTCCCGAAACACTTGCCGGAAAGGGCGGACTGCCGACCAGCACGAGGTGGCAGCCCACGTCGAGCGTCGGGGTTTCGCGAGCCAGCCGTACAGCATCGTCAAACTCGCGTCCGGTGGCCATGAGCGTGGTCGCCGTTAGGATTCCTTCGCGATGTGCCGCGACGATCCCGGCATTCACATCACGAGTAAAGCCAAAATCGTCAGCGTTGACGACCAGCCGTCTCAAAACAGGCCTAGTTTGATTCGGAGGAACTTCTTCGGGTTCGCACGGAAATCTTTCATGAGCCCATGCAACTCTTGCGTCGCCCCTGTCAGGTTGTCGTACAACTGCGGATTGACGAGCAACTGCCCGATGGTCCCCTGTCCCGAGTTGATCTTATCGATCGTGAGATCAATCTTTGCGATGCTCTCCTGCAACTGCTTGTGCAGTTCATCAGTTTTGAGCAGTTTCCCGGCGGTACCCTTCCCGGCATTCAGGTCGGCCAGCAGCGAGTGAATCTGGTCCAGATTTTGATTGAGCTTGTCGTACAGTGCCGGATCCTTGAGCAGTTTCCCCGCTGTCCCCTGGCCGGCCTGCAAATCGTCGACGATCGTGTTGACGCGGCCAATCGTGCTCCGCACGTCATCGTAAAGCTCCGTGGAGTAGATGAGTTTGCCGAGCGTTCCCTTATCGGAGTTCAACGCATCCGCCAATTCCTTAACCGAAGCGACAATTTCAAGCAGGCGGTTATAAAGAGTCTCATCGCGGAGCAGCTTTCCGATGCTGCCCTGGCCGTTTTCAATCGAGCCTACGATCGTATTGATCCGCGCCACGGTGTCCTGCAAAACCGTCAGAATCGCGTATCCTTGCTGCACGACGTCCTCGAACTCCGCGGTGTTGAGACTCGGAAGCGTGTCGTGATCCTGCGCGGCCTGCGTCGCTTTGCCCTTTTTAATGTTGATGAACTTCGTACCGAGCACATTTGCCGCGCTGATTGAAGTCAGGGAGTCGACAGGAATCTCCTTGAGCTTGTCCTTCTGCACCTGCATTGTGATCTTTACGATTTTCTGCGGATCGTTCAGGCCGGAGAGCCGAATCTCCGTCACCTTCCCTATGGGCACTCCATTGAGATTGACAGGAACGCCCGCGGTCAGGGATGCGGCGTCGCTGAGAAACGTGTATAGAGTGGCCTCGCTCTCGAAGAGCGGCGTCTGGCCGGTGATCAGAAACACGGCAATCGCGAGAATGACAAGAGCCGCCAGAGTCATGAGACCGACCCGCAGCTTCGCCCAACTGGTCTTTTGGCTGGCCGGCATGTCAGCGCCTCAGCACAAACTTCGAAACGTATTTGTCAGTTGACGATTCGAGCTCGCTTTGGCTCCCCTCAAAAACCAAGCGCCCTTCGTTAAGGACCATGAATAGAGTTCCCGTATCCCTCCGCGCCCCGTTATGCGAAACGGGATCGAGCTGACCACTTTCGCGATTGTAACGAAAATTAGCCATCAGTTGCCCATCCTGATAACGATGTGTCACCACCAGGTTCGCCGAGTTGGAAGTGTCGCGCTCCTTCGCGATGAGCGCCATGATGGTGTTGGCGGTTATCGGATCGAGCCCCGCCGTGGGCGAGTCGAACAGCACCAACGGCGGCTCAGTAACAACCGCCCGCGCAATGCCGACGCGCCGCCGCATGCCCCCGGATAATTCGCTGGGGAACTTCTCCAGCGTGTGTTCCAATTCCACGAATCGCAGCGCATTTTCAACCTTCGACAGCACCTCCTCTGGCTTGGCCCGTATGGCGCGCTGGTTGACGAGTGGGTAAGCGACGTTGTCGGCTACAGTAAGCGAGTCGAACAGGCCCCCTTCCTGAAACAGCACTCCAACCTTGCTGCGCAAGTCGAACAGGTGACGTTCGTCCATCTGAGTAATGTCCTGTCCGAACAAAAAGACGCGACCCGCATCCGGCCGGATGAGCCCTATCGCGACTTTCAGAAGTGTGGTCTTCCCGCTGCCCGCCGCGCCGAACACGATTCGCGTCTGACCTGGATGCATCTCGAACGAAACCCGGTCGAGTGCCTTCACCTCGTCAAATGCAACGCTGACATTATCGAACCGCAGGAGGACGTCCATCTGCTAGTTCGCCATATGCGGAAGGCTGGTTTCATCTCTTTGTGATGCAGGATGGCATCCTGCCGCCGGTTGGCAACCGGCGCGAGGAGGGTTCACAACCCGCCGCGTACCACGACGGTTTGGACGATGTGGAAGGGTGGCGCAGGCAGTCAGCCTGCCTTTGGACTTAACCGAGAGAGGACAGGCGAAAACACCTGTCCCACCTTTTCCAACACGAGAGTTTCCGTTGGTTGCTGCTTTGCTGCGTTGAACGCGCAGGCGAAGCCGCCTGCGCCACCTTGTTTTCATCCAGCTTAGTGGACCAGCGGTCCATGGCGACAGATTACCAACCTGCATCACAGGGTTGGTCAATCGGCGCCATCTGTTTTGAGAGACGTCGGCCACGGCTTCCTATTGCATGTTCACAAAAATGCGAGTAATCAACGACGTCACAAAGAATACCCAAACCGACGCCACAACCACCGCCTGCGTCGTGGAACGGCCCACTCCCTGAGTGCCGCCGGTTGTTCGCATGCCGTAGTAGCATCCCACCAGCGAAATCACAAACGCGAACACAAATGGTTTGAGCAACCCCTGTGCCAGATCGTTATACTCGAGGGCCTGGTACGCCGTGGTCCAATACTGCGTATACGACAGGTTCAGCGTGAAATAAGCGATCAGGAAGCCTCCCGCCATGCCGACGAAATCCGCAATGATCGTTAGACAGGGCAGCATGACCGCGAACGCCAGCATGCGCGGCTTTACGAGCTTCTGAATCGGATCGGTTCCCAGCGCCCGCATGGCGTCTATCTGCTCGGTGACCTTCATCGAGCCGAGTTCGCTGGCGATCCCCGACGCGTTTCGGCCCGCCACCACGATTGCCGTGAGCAATGGACCCAACTCGCGCACCAGAGTGATTGCGACGATCTGCCCCACCTGTCCTGTCGCGCCATACTGCTGCAGCGCGCGCGCCATTTGCATCGTGATGATCAGTCCGCTGGCGAACGACACCAGGATGACGATTGATAGACTGCCGACCCCGATGATATCCATCTGCATCAGCAGATCGTTAACGTAATGCGGCGGTTGAAAGACACTCTTCGCGGCTCGTCCGGACATGATGAAAAAGTCCTGGACGGTCATCACGGGTCGTTTGAGGAAGTCGAGCAACGATGGGTTCCCTCAGAAACACGATGCTAACATACGAGGTGCGAAAGTCTCTCACATGAAAGGCCTTACGGACATTTCCGGCATTCGCGTCGGGCACTTGTCCGACTTCGATGGCCTGACCGGATGCACCGCAATTCTCGCCGAAGCGGGAGCAGTGGCGGGCGCCGATGTTCGCGGCGCGGCAACGGGCACCGAGGAATTTGAGCTATTCAATCCGCTGAACATGACTGACCGCATTCACGGTGTCGTGCTCGCGGGTGGGAGCGCGTTCGGACTGGAAGCCGCCTCCGGCGCGCGACGCTTCCTGGAGCGCAAAGGCGTGGGGTTTCAGACGCGCGAGGCTCATGTTCCGCTGGTGCCCAGCGCGATTCTCTACGATCTCGGTATTGGAAAGAGCACGGCACGTCCGACTCGCGAAATGGGCGAAGCGGCAGCGGCTGCGGCAAACGAGAAAGCCGTGGTCGAAGGCGCTGTCGGCGCAGGAACGGGCGCCACCGTGGGTAAAATCCTCGGAATGGATCATGCCATGAAGAGCGGCATTGGCTCGTTCACGATCGAACTTGCCGGAGGTGTGCTGGTCTCAGCGCTTGCCGCCGTCAATGCTTTCGGAGATGTGATTGATCCTGCGACCGGTAAAGTGGTGGCGGGTGCGCGAGTATCGCCGACATCGCGTGATTTCGTCAACACTGCTGAACAAATGAAGCGCGCGACAAGGAGCGCTTCGCCGCTCGAGAACACGACTCTTGTGGTGGTCGCTACCAATGCGAGGCTCACCAAGCCCGGAGCGAACAAACTCGCCCAACTCGCCAGCATCGGTGTGGCGCGTAGCATTTCGCCCGTCTGGACCACTTACGACGGCGATGTCGTGATCGGGCTCTCGATCGGCGATAAGCAGGCCGACCTCAACGTCCTCGGCGTGGCCGCCGCCGAAGCGGTCTCGATGTCCATCCTGCGGGCCGTTCGCCTTGCGCCGACAATGGGCGGAGTCCCCGGCCTAAAGGGCTGAGTTATTCCCGGCAGATGCCCCGCTTGCTGGTCCGGATGAATTCTATGAGGTGATGCGCTTCCGCTGTCGCGACCTCGCGCTCGATTCTTTCCAGCGCCGCCTCGAGTTTCATGCCGGAGCGGTACAGGATGCGATACGCTTTCTTCAAAGCCGCCACCTGTTCAGTAGAAAAACGCGCGCGCCGAAGTCCTACAGTGTTGAGTCCCACCGGCTTGATGTCGTGCCCGGAATACAAGAAAAAAGGAGGCAGATCCAGGTTCACTCGCGCGATGCCGGCAATCATCACGAGACGTCCGATCTTCGAAAACTGGTGAATCCCGACATTCCCCGACACAAACGCCTGGTCTTCGATCTCGACGTAACCTGCCACCAGGGAACAACTCGCGATCACCGTGTCGTTCCCGATCTTGCAGTTGTGAGCAATGTGGCCCGACGTCATGATGTAGTTCCCGTCGCCGATTTCGGTGACGCTCTCCGGCCTGGTGCCGCGCGAAATGGTGTAATGCTCGCGAATTTTATTGTTGTTTCCGATGCGGAGATAACTGCGCTCCCCGGTGAAGTGCTTGTCGAGAGGATCGGTGCCCAGCACGGTGCCGGCCGAAATTTCGTTGCGGTCGCCGAGCGTCGTCCAGCGCTTCACATAAACATATGGCTCCAGCAGACAGTGCGAGCCAATGCTCGTATCCGCCTCAATCACACAGAATTCGCCAACAATCGTTTGGGCTCCGATAATCGCGTTGGGGTGCACACGGGCGGTAGACGCGACTCGAGCGGAGGGATCGATGGGCATTCATCTGTATTCTCCTACAATGAAAGCGGCCTTCTTAGCCTTATATGCGGTCTCGCAGCCTATGGGAAGCCGTTGGGCAGGCCTGAATACCTGCCCGCCGTAAAGGTGGCGCCAGGCGGTTTCGCCTGCGCATGCCGCTTTCACGCGATGAACACTTCAAGCACGCAGGTCTCACTTCGTTCAGGAGACCGGGAAGAATCCTGTGAGGTTAAAAGAGCAGTCCGATTATTCGTAGTGACGAGACGTTTAGTGCGAGCGGCGCAGCCTGCGAAGGGGCTCGAATGCAAGCCCGGCAATTGCGTACAGACTGCCATTGAGGAGAATAAAACCAAGGATGCCAAGCGGCATTCTACGCCCGATAAGCGATGCAGGAGCAGTGATCGCCGCAACCATCGAACGCCCTGGGTTGTAAGGGGGACCGACGAGCATCCCAACAAGTACCCAGCAACAGGCGATCACCAAGCCAAATAGAATCCAAATTCCTATTCTACGGCCCATTTTCCACCTCCTGATTTCATTATAAAGCCCGATTGATCAAAAACCCGGCCGTCGGTGTGAAAGAAACCGTTAACCTGCGAAGACGAACCGGCATCACGTCGAACTCCATCATTCCGTAATCCTGAGGACAAAGCTGCCGCGAGATCTCAATCTCATCGCGCCGGAGGATCGCGAAACCGGGTGGAAAGTCCTCGGACTTGAACCCAAGCCGCTTGTACCACCACGCAGAACAGCCGCAACAACTGAGATTCTCGGGTTTGAAAAGGGTAGGACAGGCGGTTTCGCCTGTCCTACCCCGGTGAAGTCCAAAGGCAGGCTGAAGGCCTGCTCCACCCTTCCACATTCTCCAAATCGTCGCGGGACGCGAAGAGTCAGAGGCCAAAAAATACTCCATCGTCGGTCACGGCCGACCTGCCAGATGGACTCGTAAGTCATTGAAATGACGCAGATCGGCATAAGTTTGTATCATACAGGGGTGCTTGTTTCAGAGATCGCACAACGCCTCGCGCTGACGTGGGAAGGCGAGGATCGTGAACTGCGCGGCGCCGCGCCCTTGGAATCGGCTGGCGCATCGGACCTGTCGTTCGTCGGAAACCGCAAAGCCGCCGTGGCCGCTCAGAATTCCAAAGCCGGCTGCTTCGTCGCGACCGCGGAATTCCCGGCCGGCAAAACTTTAATCCGCTCCGCTGATCCGCGCGGCTCATTTGCCCGAGCGATCGCGTTGTTATATCCAAATTCTCCGCTACGGCCGGGCATTCACGGCACGGCAGTCACGGACGGCGCCTTAATCGACGCGAGCGCGTACATCGGACCACATGCGACCATCGGTCCAGGTGCGCGGATCGGCTCCGGAACGTCCATAGGTCCCGGCTGCGCCGTCGGCGCCGGTGTTCAAATCGGTCGCGATTGCCGCCTGTATGCCAACGTCACCGTTTACGAAAACGTCTCCATCGGCGACCGCGCCATACTGCACTCCGGCTGTGTGATTGGTGCCGACGGTTTTGGTTTTGCGATGGTCAAGGACCACTACGAGAAATTCCCGCAGATCGGCCGCGTGGAGATCGGCAACGACGTCGAGATTGGCGCAAATTCCTGCATCGACCGCGCCGCGCTCGGTGTGACCTCGATCGGCGACGGCGTGAAGCTCGATAACATGGTGCACGTCGGCCACAACTGCCGCATCGGCCGTCACGTTGTGGTCGCCGCGCAAACCGGATTCTCCGGAGGCGTGGTCGTCGAAGATTACGCCGTTATCGGAGGTCAGGTCGGCATCGGCGACAAGGCTCGCATCGAATCCGGCGCAGTGTTGGGATCCGGCTGCGGTATTCTGACCTCCAAGATCGTCCGCAAAGGTCAGGTTGTCTGGGGCACCCCCGCGCGTCCCCTGAAGGACCATTTGGAGCAGTTGGCCAACCTCGCCCGCCTCCCGGAGTTGCGCAAGGAAATAGCCGAGCTGAAACGCCAGTTGTCATCGGGATAACGGGGCCATCCCACACGCATTTTACAAAGCCTTTACACACCTTACAACCGACTTACAAGAAGCCGCTAAGCCTTGGAAAATGTTATTGTTTTCTGCAAAAGGAAGCCAACGGAAGCGCCCTTTTTTCGTCTGAGGTAAAGAGGTCAATCATGCATAGAATCGTCGTCGCAGCGGGAGTCGCTACACTCGCGCTTGTCAATGCGCCAGGCGCGCGCGCCCAGTCTACCGGGGTAGATGTTCAGAAGCCCCCATCGTTCGAGGTCGCGTCGATCAAGCCCGGCGACCCGAGTTCACACCAGGTGCAGATTCGAATGTCGCCCGGTGGCCGGATCTCGTGCAAGAACGTCCCTGTGCGATTTCTGCTGCAGCGGGCCTTCGATATCCAGGATTTCCAGATTGTTGGAGCACCAGCTTGGGTCGGCTCCGATCGCTTTGACATCGAAGCGAAAGCGGATCACGAAGTGAACCAAGAGGAGATTGCGCTGATGCTGCAATCTCTCCTCGCCGATCGCTTCAAGCTCACATTCCACCGCGAGACGAAGGAACTTCCCATCTATTCGCTCGTTGTGGGAAAGAACGGACCAAAGCTCAAAGAGTCCGAAGGAGGTTCGAATGGCAAGCCCATGGCGGGTGGCCCGCCCATGCCGGGTGGCCAGCCAATGCCGGGTGGCAAGCCTATGATGGTGCGCATGGGCCGCGGCATGATTGAAGCGAACGGGGCGTCCATGGAGACATTGGCGGGTCAACTCGCCCGCAATCTTGGCCGTCCGGTCATTGACAAGACCGGACTTGCCGGATCCTATGATGTCAAACTGGAATGGACTCCCGACGAGCAGGCTGCAGGTCCTGGCGGTCCCGGAGGTCCTGGCGGTCCCGAACCGAAGGGGGATGCTGTTCCGACCGCTGAATCGGCCGGACCGTCGCTTTTCACAGCAGTCCAGGAACAACTCGGCTTGAAGCTCGACGGAGGAAAGGGGCCGGTCAAAGTAATCGTGATTGATCATATCGAGAAGGCATCGGAAAACTAATGTTGTTGCGTCTGCTTCTTGCTCTTTGGTGTGCGTCCGCCCTGGCCGCGGAACATCACGGTCAGGTGACGTTCGGTGGTCTGCCGCTCGCCGGCGCGACCATCACTGCCAGCCAGGGCGATAAGAAACTGGTTACGGTCTCCGACCTGGAAGGCAACTACTCATTTCCCGATCTTGCCGACGGTGCCTGGCAATTTCGCGTGGAGATGCAGTGTTTCGCCCCCGTCGAGCAACAGGTCAACATTGCCGCCGGCACTCCGCCCGGAGCTTGGGACCTGAAGCTGTTGCCTCCCGACCAGATGCACGCGGAGGTCAACACCGCGGCTCCCGCGGCGCGAGTCGCCATCGCCGAACCGACAAAGAAAGGGGCAGCGCCCATTGCGCCCGCGAACACTTCGGGCGGGTTTCAGCGCACCGAGGTGAAAGCGTCCGCCGCAGCCGGAAACGCACCATCTACCAACGCGACACCTGCGCCAGCCCAGACGGCGCCCAGCGACGAAAGCGCCGCCGAAATGAATCAGCGTGCGGCCGACGGATTCCTGATTAACGGCAGCTCCAACAATAGCGCCACCTCGCCATTCGGTCTGTCGGGGGCGTTCGGCAACAACCGCCGGGGGCCGCGGTCCATGTACAACGGCAACCTCGGCCTGACGTTCGATAACTCCGTCCTCGACGCGCGGTCGTTCTCACTGACGGGCCAGGACACCCCCAAACCCACGTATGACCGGCTCACCGGCCTGTTCTCGTTTGGAGGTCCAATCCGTATTCCGCACCTCGTGCGTAATGGCCCGATGTTCATCATCAATTACCAGTGGACGCGCAACCGCGATGGCACCACACAGTCGGGTCTCGTGCCCACGCTCCTGCAACGCGCGGGCGACCTGTCGGACCGAACCGCTCCCATACTCGACCCATCCACGGGGGTACCATTTAGCGGCAACGTTATCCCGTCCGATCGCATCAGCTCGCAGGCCCGATCGCTCCTGAACCTCTATCCGCTTCCCAATTTCACGGGCAGCGGAATCTACAATTTCCAGATCCCGATCATTAATATCACCCATCAGGATGCTCTACAGGCACGTGTCAACAAGAGCATTGGCCGCAAGGACCAGATCTTCGGGACGTTCGCGTATCAAAACACGCGGGCGGACAAACCGAGCCTCTTTGGCTTTCTGGATACGACCGACACCACGGGTATCAACAGCAACATCAACTGGCGTCATGCCTTCAATGTGCGGCTTTACGGAACGCTGGGATTCAGCTACAGCCGCTTCGCCAACCGCGCCACGCCATTTTTCGACAACCGCGAAAACGTCTCAGCCGCCGCAGGTATATCGGGCAACAACCAGGAACCGGTGAACTGGGGACCGCCGCAACTGAACTTCTCGAGCGGCATTTCCCCTCTCACCGATAGCGAGGCTTCGTTCACACGCAATCAAACGGCGGCGATTTCTTATGCCGTGTTGTGGAACCGTGGCCGTCACAACTTTTCATTCGGCGGCGACTACAAGCGGCAGCAGTTCAATCTCCTTGCGCAGCAGGACCCCCGCGGCACATTCACCTTCACAGGGGCAGCGACGGGCTCCGACCTTGCAGGCTTCCTGCTGGGCGTGCCCGATACCAGTTCTATTGCTTTCGGGAACGCCGACAAGTACTTCCGGGCCTCGGCGTCTGACGCGTATGCCAACGACGATTGGCGCATCAATCCCGGCTTCACGCTCAACGCCGGCCTCCGCTGGGAATACGGCTCGCCGATTACTGAACTCTATGGACGGCTTGTAAACCTCGACGTTCTTCCTGGATTTACGGCTGTTGCGCCGGTGGTGGCAAATGATCCGCGTGGCAGCCTCACCGGCCAGACTTATCCCGACTCGCTGGTGCATCCCGACAAGGCGGCAATTGAGCCGCGCGTAGCTGTTTCCTGGCGGCCTTTCCTGGCTTCGTCGATGGTCGTGCGCGCAGGCTACGGCCTCTACTACAACACCTCCGTCTACAACAACATCGCGCTGCAGATGGCGCAGCAGGCGCCGCTCTCGAAGAGCCTCAGCGTGCAGAACAGTCCGGCCAATCCCTTGACCCTGGCAAATGGCTTCAACATCCCGCCCGGCCTGGTTTCGAACACCTTCGCCATCGACCCGAACTTCCGCGTCGGATACACGCATAACTGGCAGGTGTCGGTACAGCGCGACCTCCCCGGCGCGCTGGTGATGACGGCCACCTACCTCGGCATCAAGGGAACGCGAGGAATGCAGGAGTTTCTGCCAAACACCTACCCGGCAAGCGCGCTGAATCCATGTCCGTCGTGTCCGTCCGGGTTCTACTATCTCACCTCCAACGGAAACTCGACGCGGGAAGCCGGCCAGTTGCAATTACGGCGCCGCTTGCACAACGGCTTTACCGCGAGCCTGAACTATACCTATGCCAAGGCGATCGATGACGCCGGCCTGGGAGGTCGAGGGCAGGGAAGCGCTGTCATCGCACAGAACTGGCTCAACCTGAGCGCCGAACGCGCCTTGTCCAGTTTCGACCAGCGCCATCTCCTCACGCTTCAGGCGCAATACAGCACCGGCATGGGTATCGGCGGCGGCACCCTCTTGAACGGTTGGCGAGGCGCTTTGTTCAAAGAATGGACTTTCGTGACACAGATCAGTGCCGGAAGCGGCCTTCCGCTGACGCCGATCTATCTTTCGGCCGTGCGGGGAACCGGTGTCACCGGCCCGCTTCGCCCCGACTATACCGGCGCTCCGCTTTATGCCGCCCCCGCGGGTCTGTTTCTCAATCCCGCAGCCTATGTCGCCCCGCCGTCGGACCAGTGGGGAAATGCCGGACGGGACAGCATCACCGGACCATCGCAGTTCTCGCTCAGCGCGTCAATGGGCCGCACCTTCCGCGTCAACGATCGCTTCAGTTTGGACTTGCGGTTCGATGCGACCAACGCTCTGAATCACGTCACGTACCTCAGTTGGATCACCACTTTGGGCAGCAACCAGTTTGGCGCCCCTACCGCGGCTAATGCGATGCGCAGCATCCAGACCACTCTCCGGGCGAGGTTCTAAATGCGATTTACTGTTGTTTTACTGTCGATTCTGACGGCGGCGGCGCAGCAGGTGGGACAAAACGGCGCCGCTTCCCAGGAAGGCGCCACCTTTAAAGCCAGCACTCAACTGGTTGTCGAGACCGTCGTGGTGAAGGACAAGAGCGGCAAGCCAGTGTCCGGCCTGACGGCCAAGGATTTCACTATCACAGAGGACGGCGCGCCGCAGACCATTCGTTTTTTTGAATTCCAGGAGATGAAGGATCTCGACGCCACCGCCTCACTTGGCCCGGTTGAAGGGGCACCCACGCTTCTCAACAAGCTTCCGCACTCGCAGATCTCTCCCGAGACTCCGGGAGTCACTAAATATCACGACCACCGCTTGCTGGCAATGTATTTCGACATGACCGCCATGCCGGTGCCCGACCAGATGCGGTCACTGACTGCCGCGAAGAAGTTCATCGCCACCCAGATGACGGCGAATGACCTGATGTCGCTGATGATGTTCTCCGGTGGGGCTGTTCAGGTGCTTCAGGACTTCACCGCCGACCGCGCACGCCTGCTCAGTGTGATTGAGACCATGATTGTCGGCGAAGGCGATGCGTTCAGCGAAGATCCGAACGACGCCAGTTCCTCGGATACGGGCTCAGCCTTCGGGCAGGATGACGGCGAATTCAACATCTTCAACACCGATCGGCAATTGTCGGCCCTGCAAACGGCGGCGAAAATGCTTGGCAACCTGAGTGAGAAGAAAGCCCTGATCTATTTTGCCAGTGGCCTGCGGCTCAATGGTGTGGACAATCAGGCACAGTTGCATGCGACGATCAATGCAGCCATTCGGGCCGGCGTTTCGTTCTGGCCCATTGATGCGCGCGGCCTGATGGCGCAGGCGCCCCTCGGCGATGCCACGCGCGGTTCTCCGGGCGGCAACGCGATGTACACTGGTGCGTCGGCAATGGCCGTGATGTCGAATTTCCAGCGTTCTCAGGACACGCTATGGTCAATGGCTGCCGACACGGGCGGTAAGGCGCTGCTCGATAATAACGATCTCGCAGCCGGTATCATCCAGGCTCAGAAGGCGGTCTCCAGTTACTACATCATCGGCTATTACACGACGAATGAAAACCTGGACGGGAAGTTCCGGCGCATCAAAATTTCACTCAACGGCGCCGTGGCGGCGAACCTGGATTACCGGCAAGGCTATTTCGCAGGCAAACAGTTTGCCAAGTTCACCACTGCCGACAAAGAGCGCCAGCTAGAGGATGCCCTCATGCTGGGCGATCCGATCACGGAACTCACCATCGCCATGGAGGTGGATTATTTCCAGATCAATCGCGCCGAGTATTTCATTCCACTGACCGTCAAGATTCCCGGGCACGAGTTAGCCCTGGCGCGCCGTGGCGGCGCTGATCACACACGCATCGATTTCATCGGTGAAGTGAAGGATGAGTTCGGCACCACGATTCAGAACGTCCGCGACAAAGTGGATGTCAAGCTGACCGATGTGGCCGCATCCGAGTTATCCAAGCGGCCAATCGAGTATGACACCGGATTTACGCTCCTGCCCGGAAAATATAAGGTGAAATTCCTCGCACGAGACAATGAGACCGGGCGCATCGGAACTTATGAGGCAAAATTCCTGGTCCCCAATCTTAACAAGGAAGATAAGCGCGTTCCGATCAGCTCGGTGGTACTGAGCAGCCAGCGCGTGGACATTAAGGATGCCATCTACAATGCGCTGAAAGAGAAGGATCGCGCCGAAACCGCCAACCCGCTGGTTGTGGACGGCCAGCACCTGATTCCCAGCGTGACCCGCGTGTTCAGCAAGAGCCGCGATATGTACATTTATCTGCAAGCGTACGAGCCCGCCGCTACCACGGTCCAGCCTTTAGTCGCGTTCGTGAGCTTCTATCACGGCCAAACCAAGGCCTTCGAAACCGCGCCTCTCCAGGTCACTGAAGGTCTGAATAATCGCCTGAAAACCGTGCCCCTGAAGTTCGATCTTGCGTTGAACCAGCTAACTCCGGGCGAATACAACTGCCAGGTCACCGTACTTGATCCGGCGGGTCAAAAAGTAGCTTTCTGGCAAGCTCCTGTGAAGCTGGTGCCATAAGGGGTTCAACGAAAGGTGGAGCAGGCGGTTTCGCCTGTCGTCGTGGGAGTCCGTCCACGAGTTGGACGAAACATTCAACTACCCGCCTTCCAGGGGTAACGTCACTAGTGCTTGAAGTTCTGTGGTGCGGATGAGAGGACTTGAACCTCCACTCCCTTGCGAGAACTAGAACCTGAATCTAGCGCGTCTGCCAATTCCGCCACATCCGCATTGATAGGCAGGGAACAATATTATTGTCGGCGACTTCTCCCACCCTGTCAATCGGCACGGCTGCAGCGGCATTCACCAAAGCCCGTCTTTGCAATACGGCCTGCTCCACAACACCACGTGAAGAATCACTGTCTTGAGCCAGGCGTCTTCCAACTTCCGTAGTTCCTCGCCCGAAACACCCGCATCGACGAAGAACTTCCGAGCGCTCAGGGCCACAACGGGAACGAAACCGTACAAATAACGAAGTGGGACGACTGACGGCGTGTGAGCATGATCCGTCACATTCTTCTTGTCCGGAGTGTGCCGGAGGCCGATCTCCTCCTGGTAGTCGAGCCAGCTCTGATCGTGGGGACGGCTGCAAGCATCGCGCACCCATTGCACGAATCGTTGCTTCACACTAGCTTTGTACCTTTCGTCGGGCTTGCCGTCCGGACCCACGAACCAGTGTGCGAGAGCCGGCTGGGAACCAATCACTGACCGCCAGGCACCGACCATCTCCTCGGCCTTCTCCTCGAAGATGCGGCTGTGCTTCCGAAGAACCGCTGCATCGTTTTCCGTCCAGCCAGCGGCCGCCTCGATCTGTCGCAAGTCGCCCAAAGAGATCGGCGAATGAGCTGCCGCCGGGTCTCCGAAATCGTAACCGGGTATTTCCACTGTCGTTGATTGCTTCATACGCCCGCTATGTAAGACCGCGTCCGGACGAAGAACATTTCGCGCCTGGTCGCTTAGAATGTGAACGGGAGTCGCGTGATGATTCGCTCATGGCGCTCGATCGCCACTGTAACGTTACTGTACGCCGCCATTGTTACAGCGACTCATTACACTTATTTCGGCGACACCAACGCCTATATCGCTAATATCCTGGCGTTCGATCGCGACCCCGGGGCGGGCCGACAGGCGTTCTGGGATTTCGGTCATCTGTGGTGGCGTCCGCTCGGGTGGCTTCTGTTTCGTGCCTTCGGCGGCCTGATCCCCTACGGCAACACCGGAGAATACAATCTCTCCGTTGCCGTGTTGCTCATTGCGGTGAATGTTGTAAGCGGCCTCATTACGGTGTTGCTGCTCCGATCGGTCGCTGCGCGCTTCCTGAGTCCCTGGACTGCAAACCTGGTCGCTGTCGCTTTTCTCTGCTTCCATGCGTTCCTGAACTACATTCAGACCGGCGCGCCATACATCATCGGACTGCTGTGGCTGACGCTGTCGATATGGTCGGCCATCCGTATTGCTGAATCCAACGCGCAGAGCTATGCCTGGTTGAGCGGAATCGCCGCCGCCTTGTCGGTGCTCTTCTGGTTTCCGTATATCGTCGCGCTTCCCGGACTCCTTGTACTGCTGTTCCTCTGGCCGTCCGACCGCTCCACGCGCCGTTTCATTCCGGTTGTCGTTGCCGCCGCCTCCCTGGTCGCCGGCGCCGCCTATCTGCTGGCGATGACTCAACTCCACATCCACTCTGTCGCGGATCTGAGGCAGTGGATTACGGCCTCCAGTCACGGTTGGGCGCAGAACCGCCGCCTGTTCCGTCTCGCGACAGGTCTTCCGCGGTCGTTTCTGTGGATTGGCGATACCGGGATGTTGATCAAGCGTTACGTCCTTCACGACCCCTATGCTCCCGTCAGCATTTCGCAGATCATTTTCCAGCAGCTTTGGCGGGTTGCGATCTTTTACGTGTTCGCCGTTGCCTTGGCTGTCACCTTATTCCGAGAAGTAAAAGAGCGCTGGGTTCTCTGGATCACCCTCGCCGCCGCCGTTCCCGTACTCTTCTTCGCGGTCGTGATTTTTGAGCCAGGTTCCACCGAGCGGTATCTGCCGCTCTACCCATTTCTGTGTATCGCCGTGTCGTACGCGCTCTCGCGAATCCACGAGAATCGTGTCGCAGCGACTGCCATTGCCGCATTTCTCGCGCTCGCGGTGGTTCTCAACGTCGCGGCGCTTTGGCGAGGTTCAGTGATGCGCCAGTACGAGCGGACCTCTTCGCGCGCTTCCAGCCTCAACCATCGCGTCACCTCGAAGGGCCTCGTCGCCGTCGTTTCCCAGTTCGATGATCTCTACCTCCTTACCGGCTCCTTTCCGTTCGACCCCGTTAGCCGCTTGTCGCTGCCGATCTACGACGTCGTCGGCCCGGCCAGCGACCGCGTACGCACCTGGAAACAGGACTTTGCTCGCCTGGCCGTCAACGCCCAGTCGAAAAACGAGGCGGTCTGGGTTTCGAAACGACTGCTCGCCGTCAAACCCGCGCCCGAGTGGGGCTGGAATGAGGGCGACGATCCCAGGATTTCGTGGAAGGACCTGCCCCCATTCTTTAGCGGATTGGAGTATTGCGGCGATGTGGGCGGACCCGATGGTTTTCTGCAGGTGGCCAACTCAGCTAACAACCAGCAGGTCCTCACCGCCGCCGCGAATTAGGGCGTCAGTTTATACCGGTCGCGCGGATACAACACTGCCTGCCGCACGTTCGGCAGCTTCAGGATTTGCGCGGTCAACCGTTCCAGGCCGATCGCGAACCCGCCATGCGGCGGCATGCCCAGCTCGAACATCTTCAGGTGACTCTCAAATCCGGCGGGATCGATGCCCCGACCTCGCAGCGCCCCCTCCAGATCCTCGCGACGATGTAGTCGCTGTCCTCCGGTCGTAATCTCGACGCCGTAGAACAGCAGATCGAAGCTGCTCGCGGCGCCAGTGGTTCCACGCGGAGCCGTGTAGAACGGGCGTGCCGATAACGGGAACCCCAGTACGAAGACGGCGGGAACGCCGGTTTCCATCTGCGCGAGTTGGCAAAGCTGCCGTTCGCCTTCCGGATCGAGATCGTCGGTTAAATCGGTGCGCCCGAATTTCTCTTTCAGCAGTTCCAGGCACGTCGAGAACTCCCAGCAGGGCACGTCCAACATCGAAGGCAGCGGTTCATCCCGATACACCTTCAAAATGTCGCCGCACTCCTCTGTGACCGACTGGAAAATAGCCGTCAGGAGTTCCCGCTCAAGCTGAATCACGTCCTCCGGTCCATCGATGAATCCGAACTCCACGTCAAGCGAGTAATACTCTGTGAGGTGGCGACTCGAAGCGTGCGGCTCAGCCCGATACACGTGACCGGTCTCGAAGACTCGCTCGAATCCCGCCACGCCGTGCTCCTTATAGAACTGCGGGCTCTGCGCCAGGTAGGCGATCCGTTCAAAATACTTCAGCTCGAACAGATTCGTTCCGCCCTCAGTACCCGACGCCACCAGCTTCGATGTGATGATTTCCGTGAAGCGCTGCGAAGTGAGGTAATTTCGAAATCCTCTCAGCAGCGCAGCCTGCACGCGAAACACATTCCCGACGGCCTCGTTGCGCAGCGCGAGCGGCCGGTACTCGATCAGCGATTCCAGGCCCACAGAATCGATATTCGACGCCGAATTGAAAGGCAGATTCTGGCCGGCACGATTTAGCACCCGAACTTCCAGCACATCAACCTCATATCCGCTCTTGGCCCGGTCATCAAGCCGCACGCGCCCCCGCACCTCGACGGTGTCCTCCAGCTTCAACCGCAAATCTTTCAAATCATCGGAGGACGCCACGCACTGCACCTCGCCGGAGCAGTCTTTGAGAATCACGAAAGTAGTTTTCCCGAGCACACGCAGGCGGTAGATCCACCCACGTAAGAGGACCTCCTGATGGGCGAACTCGGGTATGGATTGGACGAATGTTCGCTGGTTAGTTGTTGTGATCACGGCAATGCCCACTTGAGAATTGCCGGAACCGCAGTACGCGGCGGTGCCATCCAGCTTCCGGGCGAACCCGGCGCTTAATTAGCGCTGTCTCGTAGCGTCACGTTTCCCTCTATGCGGGCCTGCGGAGAATCCGCTTCCGGTTCAAGGGAACCTCTCGGAGGGGTCTGTCCTCTTCAGCGAGTTCCTTCCATTGTATCTCTCGATCTTGTATCCCAAGGTATTACACTGCTTCAGATTCCTCGCGCCTCGCGAATATGCGCCACCTCTTCGGGCGAGGCAGCTTGGTGGGGCAGGCGGTTTCGCCTGCCCATCTCGACGCGTTACCCATGCACCGGGGGTATCCGTTTTCCCCAAGGCCGAGCCGCCTCCACCTGGGAAGCCACTCGAATCAGCACATCCTCTCGCGCGTAAGCCGCCACAAACTGCACGCCAACCGGGATTCCTTCCTCTGTCCAATGCAGCGGCAAACTAACCGCCGGCTGCCCCGTCATGTTGAAGTACGAAGTGAACGGTGTCCACTTGACGACATTCTCAACGTGCCCCGCTGCAATGCTGAGCGTGCCGATCTTCGGAGGCACCATGCCCAGCGTGGGCGTAATTAGAAGATCGAATCCGTTCGCCCACCAGGCCGCCATAGTGACCGTGAAAGCCTGCATATCCTCCATCGCCGTGAGATAATCCGACGCCGGCACCTGCCGTCCGCGGTCCAGATAGAACCGCGTATCGGGGTCAAGATCGTCGGCGCCGGCCGTCTTCCCGATGCGTCGCTCGAATCCCTGGAGCGCCGCCAGCAACCGCACCGGCCAGATGCGAATGAATATCGTGCCGCTCTTCGGCTCATCGAGAACCGCCGGATGCGCGACCTCAACATGATGCCCTAGCGACTCCAGGAGCTTGCCGGTTTCCTCCACAGCCTTGCGGCACTCCGGATCGAGCGTGCCTTCCACCGTCGACGCGAACCGCGTCATCAGGCCGATCCGCAAACGCCCCGGCGAAGCGCCCACCTCGCTGACAAGCGGCCGCGCCAACGCGGGTGGAGCAGCCGTGTCGCCCGGCAAAGCCCCTGAAGCGAAATCCAGGCAAGCCGCTTGATCGCGTACCGACCGGGTTTCGAACCCCTGCACGCTGACCGGCGACACCCACTCCGTGCCTGGCCAAACGCTCACACGCCCGCGGCTCGGTTTCAACCCGATCACCCCGCACGCAGCCGCAGGGGTTCGCAAAGAGCCGCCGCCGTCGCTGCCATGAGCCACCGGAACCATGAGCGACGCGACCGCCGTGGCCGACCCACCGCTTGACCCGCTCGTTGTCCGCGTCACGTCCCACGGGTTCTTCGTCGGACCCCAAGCCAGCGGCTCCGTGCTCGCCACCGACCCAAACTCCGGAGTATTTGTCCGGCCCAGGTTAATGAAGCCGGCCTTCTGAATCCGGCGAGCCAGCTCCGTCGTTACTGCCGACTTGTAGGCGTTGTTCTTCAGAAATCGCGACCCCTGCGATTCCGGCTCACCCGCCACGGCACAACCCAGATCCTTGGTAAGAAACGGAACGCCGCTGAATGGACCATGCGGCAAAGCCTTCGACTTCGCCTCCTCGCGAGCCTTCTCGAACCGTTCCCAAATCACCGCATTCAGCGTGGGATTCAGCTTTTCGATCCTTCGAATCGCCGCATCGACAAGCTCCAAAGGGCTCGCTTTCCCCTTGCGAACCATGTCAGCCAACGCGGTCGCATCCAAGGTCGACAACTCGTCGGGAGTCTGCCCCGCAGCCGCGGCGGCAGCGGCCGCCTGTATGAACACACGCCGATCCATTAGCCAATTGTGCCAAAATCGCTAGTAACGCAGGCTTTAGCCTGTTTTTCTTAGTAACCAATGGCACCAACCTCACGCCATAAGGACCTTGGAGGAATTGTGTCTCTCAACTTATCCCGTCGTTATTTCTTTTTCGGAAGCCTCCTCGCGGGCGCCGTACCCGCGGCCGGATTCGGAACCAGTCCCTCGCTGAAGCGGATGGGCTACAAATCGCCCAACGAAAAACTCAACATCGCATCGATCGGCGCGGCAGGCAAAGCCGCGAGCGACATCACCGCCTGCGCTCCCACCGAAAACATCGTTGCCCTCTGCGACGTCGACGACAAGCGTGGCGCGCGAATGTACGAGCGCTTCGAAAAAGCGCCGCATTATCGCGATTTCCGCCAGATGCTCGACAAGGAAGATCGCAACATCGACGCCGTCATCGTAGCCATTCCCGATCACATGCACGCCACAGCCGCGCTCTGGGCGATGCAGCATGGTAAACACGTGTATGTCCAAAAACCGCTGGCGCAGTCCGTCTGGGAATGCCGCCAGTTGCGCGAAGCTGCCCAGAAATACAAGGTCGCGACGCAAATGGGAAACCAGGGCTACTCCAACGAAGGCACACGCCAGTGCGCCGAGATGATCTGGAGCGGTGAGATCGGCGAAGTCACCGAAGTCCACGCCTGGACCAATCGCCCGACCTGGCCGCAAGGCCTCCCCGATGCTCCTCCCGAGTCTCCCGTGCCCGACAACCTCGATTGGGACCTCTGGCTCGGAAGAGCGGCGAAGCGTCCCTACAGCGACGCATACGCCCCGTTCAAATGGCGCGGCTTTTACGATTTCGGCTGCGGAGCGCTTGGCGACATGGCCTGCCACATCCTCGGAGCTCCGAATGTGGCTCTGCGGCTCGGCTCACCGTCGAGCGTCGAATGCATTAGCCAGGAAGGTAAGAGCAAGTATTACTACCCGTCGAAGTCAGTAATCCGTTTCGATTTCCCCGCTCGTGGCTCGATGCCCGCGGTCAAGCTGTTTTGGCACGACGGTATGAAGGCGCAGCCCGAGATTGCGGGCGTGCCGAACGGAGAACTGATCGGCGACCTGCCTCGCCCGCGCGTTCCCGGCGAAACCGAACAGAATCGCACACCGCGCCCCGCACACCCGTTCTATCAGGGCGAAATCTTCACGGACGCATATCTCGCGCCCGGAGCGCTCGACACGCCACCGACTCCAGAAGGCAAACCGACTGGACCGGCCCCGAACGGTAGCGTCTTCATCGGAGATAAGGGCATGATCACCACCGGCACCTACGGCGAGCAGACCCGTCTCGTCCCAATGGAGCGCATGCGCGACTATAAATTCCCGCCGCAATTCCTGAGCCGCTCGCCCGGCCACTATCGCGACTGGATTCGCGCCTGCAAAGGCGGCGAGCCGTCGTGCTCGAATTTTGACGTGGCGGCGCCCTTCGCCGAATGGATCCTGCTGGGCGTCATCTCGCTCCGAGCCGAAGGCAAACTTGATTGGGACGCCGAAAAGATGCGGATCACCAACAACAGCGAGGCCAACGCCTTTATTAAGCCGTACGTGCGCAAAGGATGGTCGATCACAGCGTGAGATTCGTAGCCTCCCTGCTCATCCTCGGGCTCGCTGGCGCATCGGCCCAGCAATTCGATCCCGCGCTTTACAACGGAATGCGCTGGCGGCAGATCGGTCCCTTCCGGGCGGGCCGCGTCACCGCAGCAGCGGGAATCCCCGGCAACGCCGCCGTCTACTACATGGGCACGCCCGGCGGGGGCGTTTGGAAAACAGTCGACGGTGGGGTGGTCTGGAACCCCGTCTTCGACCAAATTCCCGTTTCCTCGATCGGCGCGATTGCGGTCGCGCCGTCGAACCCCTCTATTGTTTACGTCGGCACGGGCGACGTCAGTAACGTCGGCGGCTCGGTGAATGAAGGCAACGGCGTCTATCGCTCGAACGACGCCGGCAAGACCTGGCAGCACGTCGGGCTCGACGAAACCGAGCACATCGGTAACCTCTGGGTGGACGCCCGCAATCCCGACGTCGTGATCGTTGCGGCGCTCGGGCGTACCTATGCGAAAAGCACCGAACGCGGAGTCTTCAAGACCACAGATGGCGGCAAGACCTGGCGCAAGGTGCTCTACAAAGACGACGTCACCGGAGCAGTCGATCTCGCCTTCGCGTCCGACAATCCCAAAATCGGATTGGCCGCCATGTGGGTGCATTACGTGCAGCCCGCGGCCGCTCGCAACCAAATCGACGCGATGGGCGGAGCCGCCATCTACAAAACCACCGACGGCGGCGACACCTGGACGGAGGTGAAAAGCCCTGGCCTGCCCACAGGTAGGCTCGGTCGAATCGGAGTAGCCGTCGCGCCTGGCGGTCAACGAGCTTTCGCCATCATTGCCGGAAACGGCGGCGCCGCCGGTCTCTATCGAACCGATGACAGTGGAGCTAACTGGCACAAAAGCACGCCTGATCCGCGCATCCAGGGTAGCGGCTACTTCAGCCGTGTCTTCCTTGATCCCCATAACCCCGATGTCGTCTACGTAGCGCAGACTTCGCTCTACCGCTCCGAAGATGGCGGCAAGACGTTCTCCTCCTACAAAGGGGCGCCGGGTGGTGACGACAACCACGCCCTCTGGATCGACCCCACGAATTCCGATCGCATGATCATGGCCAGCGATCAGGGCGCCACCATCAGCATGGACGGTGGGAAATCGTGGAGCTCCTGGTACAACCAGCCGACCGGCCAGATCTATCACATGTCCACCGACAACCGCTTCCCGTACTGGGTTTATGGCACGCAGCAGGACAGCGGATCGGTAGCCACGCTGAGCCGAGGCGATTATGGCGAGATCACCTTCATGGATTGGGACCCCATCGGCGGCTACGAATTCGGCTATATCGTGCCCGACCCGCTGAATCCCAATCGCGTTTTCGCCGGCGGCCCCGGCCGCGGCCTGGTGCGTATCGACCGCTCGAATCGGCAGGTGGTCAACGTCTCACCCAGCGTCGTTCGCGACAACGAATACCGCATGGCGATGAATCCTCCGCTCGCGTTCTCGCCACACGACTCACATCTGTTCTACGAGGGCGCGCAGTACCTGTTGGAGACACGCGACGCCGGTGTGCATTGGAAGGCCATCAGCCCAGACCTTACCAAGCGTCCCGACGCCCAGGTTCGGCCCCCTCAGCCGCAGACCGAAGAGGAACCCACGCCGGACAGTCAGCCGAAGAAGCCCAAAGTTCGCGAAGAGGAAGTCACCGTTCGCCCGCCCGATCGCAGCGCCATCAACACCTTCTCGCTCTCGCCGGCAACGAACGGAGTGATCTGGGCGGGAACCACAAACGGCCTGATTCAGGTCACGAAGGACAGCGGCGCGACCTGGCAAAATGTCTCGCCCCCGGGCCTGTCTCAGTATTCGCAGATCAGCATCATCGAGGCCGGACGTTTCGATGCGGCAACCGCTTACGCGGCCATCGATCGCCACGAGGAAAACGACTTCCAGCCTCACTTCGTCCGCACCCATGATTACGGCAAAACGTGGACGGAAATCTCCACCGGCATTCCGGGCCGAAGCTTCGCGCGAGTCGTGCGGGAAGACCCGGCGCGCAAAGGTCTGCTCTACGCCGGTACCGAGACGGCCGCCTACGTCTCGTTCGACGACGGCGACCACTGGAATCCGCTGCAACTGAACATGCCGACCACGTCGGTGCGCGACCTGGAGATCCACGGCAACGACCTCGTGGCTGCCACCTATGGGCGCGCATTCTGGGTTCTCGACGATCTCGCGCCGCTCCGCCAGGCACGCGATGTCGGCAGAGCGCAGACCTACCTCTACAAACCCGACAAGGCGTTGCGAACCCGCCGCGACCTGAATCAGGATACGCCAATTCCGCCCGAAATGCCCGCCGGACAAAACCCGCCGGATGGCGCAGTGATCGATTACTATCTCGCGTCGGCTCCACCAGCCGACGTCACGCTCGCCATCTACGACAGCGCCGGTCAGCTCGTCCGCGAGCTCTCGAGCAAGCCGGGTGCGGCTTCGACAGAGCCGCCGCCCAACGTCCCCGATTACTGGCTGGCACGTCCGGCCTACCCGACCGCGCAGGCCGGCATGAATCGCTTCATTTGGGACTTGCGCTCGAGCGCCCCCCTGGTGCTACGGCACGAATATCCGATAGCCGCCCTGTACGGAAACACCCCCGGTCTTCCGCTGGGCGAACAGGTGGTACCCGGCAAATACGAAGTGCGTCTCACCGCGAACGGCCGCACCATCAAGCAGCCGCTCGAAGTCGGCATGGACCCGCGCGTAGACGTCTCCGATACGGCTCTCAAACAGCAATTCGACCTCGAGAAGAAAGTGATCGATCTCGTCACCGCGAGCTACGACTTTTACCATCAGGCCTCTCTCCTCCGCGAAGCCCTCGCGGTCGCGCAGAAGAAGGCACCGGCAGCCGAAGCCGCGCTGAAAGACTTCGACCAGAAAGCGGTGAAGATTCAGGGCACCGAAAACGGAGGGCGCGGCAATCGCGGGGGCGGCAAGCCTACCCCGACTTTCGCGCTGCTCAATCGAGAACTAGGCTCGCTCGCTTCGACGGTCGACGAGGCCGACGTTGCGCCGACACCCGCGATGCAGACCGCCTACACCGATTACTGTCGCGAACTGACCAACGCCGTGAAAAGCTGGAACGACCTGCTGCAGCACGATCTGCCCGCTGTGAACGAAGCTCTCGCGAATCAGCGACTGGCTGCCCTACCCAGCGCACCGCTGGCGGCGCCAGCATCCTGCTCGAACTAGTAACATGCACATAGATATGTTTCGCTGGAGTATCGCACTCCTGCTGCTTCCGCTATCGCTGGCAGCTGAGACGGGATACCGGGCCGGCGTCGCCCGCATTGACATTACTCCGCCCATCGGACATCCCATGGGCGGCTATTCCGAACGTAAGGGACCTGCAACGGGCACCCACGATCCCCTCTACGCGACGGTGCTGGTCATCGAATCAGGAGACAACTCCATCGCGTTCGTCACCTGCGACCTGCGTTCGTTCGTCTCAACGCGGGTTGGCGATCTGGCGCGCGAGCGTTATGGCGTTAAGACAACGATCATCAGCGTTTCGCACACGCATTCCGGTCCCGTTACATGGGAGCTGCACTCCTCCTGGTACCCGCAGGCCGAAGACAAAATGGTGGAGGCCATCGGCAAGGCGAAAAGTGAGATGTTTCCCGCTACGTTCGCCATGTCCACAGGTCACGATTATCTCGGCTTCAATCGCCGCAAGATCGTCGACGGCCGCGGAAAGATGTGGTGGCGCAATGCCGACAAGCTGCCATCGCATCCGCTCGATCCGGCTGTCAATGTTTTCCAGGTAAAGGACGACGGCGGTAAAGTGCGTGCCGTGCTCGTGAATTTCGCTTGTCATCCATCAGTCCTGGGACCCGATAATCTGCAATACTCCGCCGATTACCCCGGCGCTATGAAACGCTACGTGGAGTCCCAGATTCCCAGCGCGCTTTGTTTGTTCATCCAGGGCGGGGCAGGTGACATCAACCCGTATCGCGACAAGGAACCGGTTGCGGGCCAGGGCTTCCAGGCCGTTCAGGAGATGGGCGAAGAGCTCGGCAAGACAGTGATGTCGACTCTGGGCCGCACCCGCCCGGTCTCGGGCGCATTGAAGACCTACTCCGAGGTCATCGAAGTGAAGAACCGCTGGAAACCCTCCGAGAACATGCCGGTCGGTTGGACCGCCGGCACATTCGGCGATTCGGTCTGCTTCCTCGCTTTGCCCGGCGAGCCTTTTGTCGAGCACCAGGTCACTTTCCGTGAGAAATCCGAATGCACGGACGCGATGCTCTTCGGTTATTCGTATTCTGCGGGCGGTGTTTGGGCTGGCTACATCCCCACGATCCTCGCGTCTGTCCAAGGCGGTTACGGTGCCGACTACAACACCACCGTTGAAGTCGGGACCGGCGAGCGGCTCATCGATAGAGGAGTGATCAAAATATTCCAAATGCGCGGTCTGTTGAAGGATTTGCCCGATCCGAGGTACTAATGCGAAAACTCATTCTTCTTACCGTTGCCGGCGCAGCTCTGCTGAGCGGCGCTGAGTTTCGCGCTGGTGTCGCGAAGGCCGACCTCGATCCGCCGACGGGCATCCCGATGGCTGGGTACGCCGTGCGCTATTCGAAAGGAACGCTCGATCCCGTGGAAGCGCGCGTCCTCGCGCTTTCCGATGGCAAGCGAACCATCGCCATCGTCACGCTCGATCTCTGCTTCCCCTTCGATCCGCCCGTGATGGCCGATATCCGCTCGCGGGTGCAGGGCACGGTCGACGAAGTTGTATTCCACGCCTCGCACACGCACTCCGGTCCGACGTACGCTGCGGCGCCCGAAGCGGTCCAGCACGCGATTCCCCGAGTGGTCGAAGCGATTCAGACTGCCGCTCACAACCTCGTGCCCGCGCGAATCGGAAACGGCTTGGGACAGGCCTACATTGGATTCAATCGACGCTACGTGCGGACGGACGGCTCCGTGCAGATGTTCTGGCGCAATGAGCCGAAGGTGACTTCAACGTTTCCGGTCGATCCCACGGTCGGAGTAATCCGGGTCGACCGGACCGATGGAACGCCGCTGGCGATCCTCGTGCACTACTCCTGCCATCCCGTCGTTCTGGGTCCGGACAATCTCGACTACTCGCCCGACTATCCCGGCGAAATGCGGCGCTACATCGAGCAGGAGATGGGTAGCAATGCGATGGCGTTCTTCCTGCAAGGCACGCCCGGCGATATCAACCCGTATTTCGACAAGACCCCGCTCCGTGAAGACGCGATCAACGTGATGAAGGAGACCGGCCGCAAACTCGGCGCCGAAGCCGTCCGCGTCGCCCGCACCATCAGGACCGAAGCGCCCGCCAAGCCTCAGATTCAGACGAAGACGGTCACGCTGACGGTAGCCAATCGCTGGGACACCGAAAAGCTGAAAGCTGCTCTGAGCGAGCAATATCACCTTGAAGCGTCACGAGCCGGCCGGCTCCTCGCCGAGAACATGCAGCTACCGGTGACCACGATCCTCCTGAACCAGAACCTCGCCTTCGTGGGAATGCCTGGCGAACCCTTTGTCGAATTTGGCATGCAGCTAAGAGCCAAAAGCCCGCTGCCGAACTCATTTCTGATCGGCTACACGAACGGGTATTTCGCCTACTTCCCGACCATCGCCGCTGCCGCGCGCGGAGGCTACGGAGCCAACTCAACGGTGAATCCGACCGAAGTCGGAACTGGCGAGCGCATGCTGAACACCGGCTTGATCTCGATATATGAACTGCTCGGCAAGCTATCCGATAAACCCAACCACGCTCGGGAAGGCCTGTAGACAGCTATCGCCAACCGAGCATGGAGGCTGCGGAAAATGACGCAGCTTTCGTCGAGCGCCGTAAGGCAGGTTTTCAACCTGCAGCGGGTTTTCACCCCGCTAATGCCCAGGGGAAACCGCCTGCTCCACCTTGTCGCCCGCGGCTACTTCAAAGCAACGGCGCTCACCTCATAGATGTTCCCCATCCCATTAAGCGTCGAGGTGAGCCCCCGCCTGATCTCAGACCAGGCCATCCTTCGAAGCGGTCGATAGGTCGCGAACCCCCGTTCGCTTGCGAAGAAAAAGCGGCGCCCATCGCTCGAAAAAGCCGGCCACGACTCGGCGCCCCCGCTGTTGATCGGAGCGCCGCAATTGCGAGCTGGCGTCCACGCACCATTCTTGCGGAAGCTGACGTACAGATCGCCGTGCGCGTACTTGCGGTGGATCCCAATCATCTCATCCTCGCGCCCGCCGGCCGTGAACACCAGGGTGCTCTCGTCGGGAGAAATCGCGGGGTGCACTTCAGGGCCATTTGTATTGATCGCCTCACCCAGATTCTCGACAGTTTTGTACGCTCCGTCTTCCAGGTTCGAACGGTAGATATCGAACGATCCCGCCCCGCCTTGCCGGCTGGACGCGAAATACAACGTCCCGTTCGCCGCAACCGACACCCCGTATTCCTGAGCCGGCGAATTAATTGGGGCGGGAAGGGCATGCGCCTCGCTCCAACCGGTCGCCGTGCGGTCGACATACCAGATGTTGAAATCATGCTTCGTGGTGTCGCCGTTGGGACGATCTGAGATGAAGTACAGTCGAGACCCGTCGGGTGCTAACGACGGACCCATGTCGTGAAATTCCCCGGAAAACGGCGCGATCTCCGGTTGAGCCCAATGTCCCTCGGTGTCGAAATGTGTCCAGCATATGATTCGCATGGGATCGCCTACAGTCGCCGGCGAGCTCCTGCCGAAGAACGCGGTCCTGCCGTCGGGCGTCATGGCAAATCCGAATTCATCGCTGGCCGTCGAGATGACACCTTCACCGACAAGTTTCGCGTCGCCAGACCTTCCCGCCGCAAGACTCAACACCGCAAATATCAAAGCCACCGCTGCGAGAACTCTCACCGTTTTTCTCCCAATCCAATTGCGGTGAGGTCGATTTGATAGATGTTGCCCCAGCCGTTCACGGTGCTTCGTTCGTGCGCAATCAGATCGCGATAGTTCTCCGGCTTTTCGAACCCCCGCTCGCTGGACCAAAAAAGGTACTTCCCGTCGGGTGAAAAACGCGGACTGTAATCTCTCGCCGCGGTATTGATCTTCGGTCCGAGATTGCGCGGTTCCGTCCATTCTCCGTTCTTCTGGTCGCTGACATAAATGTCGAAACTGCCGTAGCCGTCCTTGCGGCCCAAAGGAACCAGGAAAAGAAAACTCTCATCCGGCGCCACCAGAACCTCCAGAGACCAATTCTCGGGGCCGTTAACGGAACCCTTGAGCTTTTCCGCGGGTTGGTATCTTCCATTGACGAGCCGCGATCGGTAGATAGCGAGGCCCGCGCGTCCGCCCTCGCGCCCGGAAACAAAATAGAGCGTGCCGTTCGCGGCAAGCGAGGCGAAGGTTTCGTCCTGACCGCTGTTAATCGCCTCGTCCAGATGCCGCGGCTCGCTCCACCCGGTAGCCGTCTTATCGACCATCCAAATATCGAAATCCTGATCTTTCTTCGGGTGGCCCGGAACCGGCCGGTCGGAAGCGAAGACCATCTTCGAACCATCCGGCGACACGACCGCATCGAAGTCCCAGTACTGTCCCGAGAATGGCGCGATCTCCGGCTCCGTCCATCGCCCGTCCCGGAACGTCGACATGCAAATGAAGTAGAAATTGCTTCGAGGCACGCTGCGGTTGAAGAAAACCGTTCTGCCGTCCTTCGTGAACGTGAGCCCGAACTCGTCGAAAGGCGTCGAAATCACCCCTTCGGCGAAGAGCTTTGGTTCGGTCATCGGCTGATCCGATGCGTAGGGATGCGAATCCCGGCCCGCCGAGAGGCTCAACAGACAGGCGGCAACGAAAATCCCGAACCGCGGCCACCTCGACCTCAACAGCATCACCAAACGCGGCATGTTGGCACCCGGACCATCGGCTGCCCGGTGGAGCATCCGAACGCCTTCTGGAATTCAGGCATATTCTGCACGGTTCCGTTCACGCGGAATTTTGCGGGGGAGTGTTCGTCAGTCAGCGTCACGTTGCGGGCCGTCTCGTCGCGCATTGCCTGACACCAGGATTGTCCGAAGGCCATGAAGAAGCGCTGCTCGGGAGTGAGTCCGTTCGCGTCGCGCTGCTCGCGGGCGCCGGGTGTCCGGTCCAGCAGCCGTTCCAGTGTGCGATAGGCGATGCGCATACCGCCGTTGTCGGCAATGTTCTCTCCCAGGGTGAGTTGGCCGTTGCCCTTCATCCCGGGCGCAAAATCAAAGCCGCCGTACTCATCAATAAAGCACTGCGCGCGCTGTTGGAAAGTGCGATCATCCGCCGCCGTCCACCAGTCGCGCAGGTTGCCATCGGCATCGTATTGGCGGCCATGATTGTCATAACCATGCGTCAGTTCGTGGCCGATAATGATACCGATTGCGCCAAGGTTTTGGGCGTCATCCGCCGTGACGCTGAAGAGGGGTTTCTGCAGGATTCCAGCGGGGAAGTTGATACTGTTAGTCGGCGGCTGGTATTCAGCATTTACCGTGGGAGGCGTCATATCCCACTCGCCTGGGTCTACAGGCTTTCCAATTTTCGCGAGTTCGCGCGCGACGGCGAACGCATCCAAGCGCAGCGAATCGCCTGAAAAGTCATCACGTGTGATTTTGACGTGGGAGTAGTCGATCCAGTGCTCGGGATACCCGATCTTCCTTGTGAGCTTCTTGAGCTTGAGGAGCGCCTGGGATTTCGTGGCATCCGACATCCACGAAAGTTCCCGGATGTTCTCATCGAGTGAGACCTGAAGCTCCGACATTAATGTCAGGATTCGTTCTTTCGACCCCGCCCCGAAGCTCTTGGCCACGAAGGCTTGTCCAAGAGCCTCGCCAAGCCGGTCGTCAGTTGATGTCGTGCAGCGCCACCAACGCGGCTTTAGAGCCGGAACGCCGTTGAGAGTCTTGCCGTAGAAATCAAAGCTCCGGTCGACGAATTTCGCCGGCAATTGGGAGGCGACATCGGCCAGCAGCCTCCACCGCAGGTAAGCCTTGACCGCGTCGAGATTGCTTTCCTGCAGCACGGGATCCAAGGCGGTGAGGTATTCCGGGGCGCGAACGTTCACCACCCGAAACTCAGGCATCTTCACCGCGCGAAAATAAGCCCGCCAGTCAAAGTGGGGCATTAAGGCCGCAAGTTGATCGAGCGTCAGCTTGTGACGGGTCTTCTGCGGATCGATCTGGTCCTGCCGGTCGAGAGCCTTCTGCGCGATCGCCGTCTCCAGTTTCAGAATCGCTTCCGCCTCGGCCGCGGCACGTTCCGGGGAATCGCCATACAGAGAGAGCATCGCGGTAATATGTGTCTGCAGTTTGTCTCGCAGCATGACCGAGCGTTCGTCCTGACGCACATAGTAGGCCCGGCCCGGCAGCGATAGCCCGATTTGACTGATATCGGCGGACGCCAACTTGGAATTGTCGTAGTCGGACTGCGAAGAGAGCGCCCAAAACGCGCCGACACCCTTGCGATGCAAGCTCACCAGGGCCGAGAGGAGGGATGCGCGCGAGTTCACCTTTTCGATCTGTTGCATGTCGGCATCGATGCTGGCGGTCCCTCTCTTTTCGATGCTGGCCTCGTCCATGCACGCCGCGTAGTAGTCTCCAATCTCCTGCTCAATCTTCGACCGCTCCGGCTTTGGGACCCGGGCACCTTCCAGAATCTCGTGCAGCGTAGCCGTGTTTCTCTCGAAAAGCTCGTCGGAGCGGCCCCATGAGGCGCGGTCGCTCGGGATCGGATTCGCGGCCACCCAGGCGCTGCAGGCGTATTGGTAGAAATCTTCGCAAGGACCTGGCGAAGCAGCCGTACTCTCGCTCATCCCGGCGCTTGGTCCTTGGGCCAGCGCCAGAACAGGCAGGAATACCAGGAGAGGCCGAATGGTTCGCATCATTGTTCCAGAATGAGTCAGCCCATTCGTCCGAATCTTGGATAAAATTGCCCTGCTGCTGCCACCTTTATCGCTCAATAGGTTGCGAGCCAAGGCGGAGCGGCATTCAGGCCTGCCCTAACGGAGTCTCACGCGGTGCGTCGTTTCATTAATGACTGGCCGGCCGGCTTCGGAAGCCATCCGATTCTCGATCGCTCGCAATGTAGGATGCATTGAATTGGTTCACGCGAGGTTTTGCCGGCGCGGTCTGCCGCCGCACTGGCACGACGAGTATAGCGTTGGCGTCAGCTTGCGCGGCGGGCTGGCTTTCGACTTCAGAGGAACCAAGCATTCCGCACCTTCGGGTGTGATCAGTTGCCTGGCCCCCGGCGAGGTGCACAATGCGTATTCGGCGGGAGACGACGAATGGGAGTTCGTCTGCCTGCTAATCCCGGCCAATGCAGTCCAACAGATGCTTGGCGACATGGAATGCAGAACCGCGCTGCCCGACCTTCCGCGCCGCGTGGTGGCAGACCCTGGCATGGCCAATCGATTGGTGTCGTTATATGGGCACCTGACGGCCGGCAAAGATTCGCTGAAAAGGCAATCCATCAGCCTCGCGATTCTAGGCCAGTTCTTTGGCTGCTATTCGACGGCACAGGCTCCCAAGGCTCTCGCGGGAGCTGAGCACCAAGGAGTCCGGCGTGCCCGGGAGTTCATGCACGAACGTTATGGAGAGTCGATCACCCTAAGGCAACTCGCAGAGCACGCCGGGCTGAGCCCGTATTATTTTCTGCGTACTTTCCGAGCAGCCATCGGAATGACCCCGCATGCGTATCTAAACCAGATCCGCGTCGTGGCAGCGAAGCGCAAGCTTGCGGAAGGAGCGTCTCCGGCAGAGGCGGCTCTCGCCTGTGGTTTCTGCGATCAGAGCCACATGACCCGCCAGTTCAAGCGCACGGCCTGCGTGACACCCGGCGACTATCAAGGGGCTTACCGGCGAGGCACATCTCCGGGCGGACCACTGATGTTGCCGATATCCCTCGATTGATTCTCCAATGTTCTTTGCCGTGGATCATTCCTGAATCCGAGCTCGGGGGGTTCACGTCCAGCTTCGACAGACCTCCGGCGTGGGTGTCTGTTTACCGGGTAGTTTGGCCCGCGACTGATATTGTCGGAAATGATGTTTTGAGTATTGCTCGGAAGGCTCGGTACAAGAGCAGAATGGCGAGGACCGCGAGGCTTAAAGTGGCGCATGCGTAGCCAGTCCAGAGCACGGCAATAACCGAGGCGTTAATCCCGGATGGTTTGTTTATGGCCAGGCGTTGGAAGATGTCGCGCACGGCTGCGCCGTCGATCAGGTTCATGTGAAACGCACCGAGCCGGCCATCAGGCGCATGTGTAATGATGCCTGCGTAATATGGTAGTGCAATGAAATTCGTGGAGTACCCGTCGAATGCCGCGGCGAAGAGCGCCATGATTGCGACGATTCCGGCGCCGCGGCGAAGCCCGTAAAGACCAGTGCACCCGCCGGCAAGGACGACCATCTCGGCACCGGCAATCCCGTAGAGGTGCCATCCCAGGGCGATGGACATGCCTCGCGTTAAGTACACGACTACGGCAAAGTATGCCATGGCCATACAGAACAACAAGAACGCGCATGCCGCTATCCCGAGCTGTGCTTCCCCAATTTGTAGTCGCCCATGCGCGGCGTGTCGTACCGTCCGGCGAGCGAGGAGGGCGAGTCCGATTAAGGCGGTTAGGCCTGGGAGTTCAAAGGCGCGGTAGATCCAGCTCCTCGCGGTAAGGAAGCTCCAACCTCCGGTCCAAAGGTGGGTTGAAACAGCAGTGTCCAGGACGCGATACCACTGGACGGAACGAATGGCGGCGAGTTTGGTTATGATCCCGAAGTGCGCGGCAGCAACGTCGATTTGCTCGCCAGAAAGTGTTTCCGTCGCGAGCCAGTTGCGCATGTACCACCATCCGCTCAACGCGAGCGCAATGATTATGGCAATCGCGCACCCGGCGATGACGCGCGAATTGCGCTGACGATAGTATTGGATCGCTGCAATGATCGGCAGCACCGGGACGAGGGCCAGAAGGTAGGGCTTCGTGAGAAGCGAGAGTCCAAGGATGCTGCCTGCGAGGATCCAGTCCGTCATGACGGGTGCTCGACGACTCGTGCGCAACGATACGAGGAGGAACAGCGTGCTGAGTGTGAGCGCGAGCGCGTCATTCCCGATGCGGCAGATGCCGACGAGCAGCCCGGGCCAGGCAGCCAGGAAAAGCACGATTGCGGTTGCCGCGTGGCGGGATGCCGGGACCCCGCGTGCGAGGCGGTAACACAGGTACACGCCGATTACGGCGATGAGTAAGCTGGCCATGCGCAACGCCGCCACCTTCGCGGGATACGAGCATGAGCGTACACTCCAGTATGGAAACGCAAGCAGGATATAGTAGAGCGGCGGTTGTTGCGCCTCATAGATGAAGAGCTGGCCGGGACCGTCCGCCATCACTGGTGTGGTGATTCCGGGGTCCTTGAGTTCTTCCTCACGAAGGCGTCGCGCGTCTGTGGTCAGTCGCCAGAAAGCGTCATGAGTGAGCGCTGTCGTAACGTTCTCCGCTGCTGATGGGGCAAGCGGTGCAAGGGAGAGCGCTCGTTGGAGCGCGGGCGCGATAGAATCGGTCGTTGATGGCAGCCGCCCTTGGGTGACAAGATGTTCGATGTATGCGTAATGCGACCACTCGTCAAATCCTTCCCAGAGTGGTTGCGCAACACAGTAGAAGGTTCCACGAAGGAGAAATGCCGTGATCGCGATCGTGACCACGGTGTCCCGCTTTCGCACAAGACCATTTTCCTATATCAGTTCTGGACGAAAGCATTTAATTTGTGAGGAGTACGTAAATCGGGATAGCGGCAAGTAGGAAAGTTGACGTTTTAGAACAGGAGTTTCTCTCGTCCCGATTCATCTGCCCGGGAAAAACCTCGGGTGCCCGGTGTTGATGCCGAAGTCCTTCTATTCATTCACCGGCTGCTGATTCTTCTGCGCCGCAATCAGCTTCCGCAGCAACTCCCGCGCATTGTCGAAAGTCCGCAGTGTGCAAATGCTCATAGGTGTCCGACCGCGATCATCCTTGACATCCAACTGCGCACCCTTCGAGGCCAGAAACCGGAAAATCTCCTCAAATGGCGATTGCAACGGAGCCAGCGCCGCCAAATGCACTACGTTTTGGCCATGCCGATTCCGGGCGTAAATGTTCCCTGCCAGCTCGTAAGCCGCTTGAATCGTCGCCAGATTTCCGCTTCGCGCCGCTCCCATTAACACGGTGGTTCCATTCTGCGTTGTCAGCTTTGTGTCGGCTCCCGACGCGACAAGGAGCCGCACCATCTCAGCGCGCCCTTCTATCGCGGCCAGCAATAATGGGGTTGCCTCCCCGAAATCCTGTTCAAACCCGCCATGATCCTGGGGCGTTTGAGCCAGCGGCGCATTGGGATCGGCGCCGCGAGCCAGCAACTGCTTCGCGAGTTCCAGCTTATTGTTCTGCGCGGCCTCGTGCAGCGGAGTATGACCCGCCTTGTCATGGACATTGGGATTCGCTCCCTGGTCCAGCAACAGCCCTCCGATTCCGTCGTGTCCCCAGGACGCCGCCACCAGTAAGGCCGTGCTCCCATCCGGCCGTGCATGGTTGACATCCGCCTTTGCGGCCAGCAGCAGCCTCGCCGACTCGGTGTCGCCTCTCTCCGCTACGAACATTAAGGGCGTGAAGTCCCCTTTTGAAACCGCGTTGACTTCCGCGCCGTGTTCGATCAGTACACGCGTGACAGCCGGGTGTCCTTCCGCAACCGCCCACATCAAAGCCGTCTGCTTCTTCCGCGATTCCGCCCGATTCACATCCGCGCCGCTTTGCAGCAGCAGGTTCACCGCCTCCAAGCTCCCCGCTCCCGCCGCTATCATCAGCGCCGTATCGCCATTCCACCGGGCCGCATTTGCCTGTGCGCCGGCCTTCAGGAGGCGGCCGACAAGCGCCGCATTCGCGTTCGCACAGGCCAGCGTCAGCGGCGTTTCGCCATAATCATTGGCTGCATTTACGTTTGCCCCAGCCTGAAGTAAGGCGTCGGCCATCTCTGTGTCATCCACGTACGCGGCCCAGGTCAGCGCCGTCTGACCATCCGCCTGCGCGTTGTTCACGTTCACGTGCTGCTCCAGCAACGAGCGAACGGCCTTCAAATCGTTGTTCCGGGCAGCCTGAACCAGCCTCAGATCGGCCGTGGCGGCATCGCCCGCCACCGCAAGCGAAAGCATCGCAATCCAAATTCCGGCCCAGGCACGATCAAACATTTCTAAACGTCCTCTTCTGTTGAATTTAGCAGCAATTCTGTGGTAATTTTAAACGGCCAGATGTTATCGCCAAGACTCCCGCTGGTGCTTCGCCGGAGTTGCCAGATCGCCGTAATTGCAGTTCTCACTATCCCCCTGTCATTCGCGCAGCGTCGCGCCCTTCTCGACAACTACTGTATGGCGTGCCACAACGATAAGCTGCGAACAGCGGGTGTTTCCGTGCAGTCCCTGAATGCGGCCGACGTCAGCCAGCAGGCCGAGACTTGGGAAAAGGTCCTGCGGAAACTCACGACGGCGCAAATGCCGCCCCCCGGACTACCTCGTCCGGACGATGCCTCAAGAAACCAATTCACGGGCTGGCTTGAGACATCCCTCGATCGCGCCGCGTCAGACAAGCCCAATCCCGGCCATCCAACCATCCACCGCTTGAACCGCGCCGAATACAGCAACGCCATTCGCGACCTTCTCGCGCTGGACATCAATGCCGGTTCCATGCTCCCGGCCGACGATTCCGGTTACGGTTTCGACAACATCGGCGACGTCCTGTCCCTCTCGCCCGGCCTCCTCGAGCGCTACATGTCGGCGGCCCGCAAGGTGAGCCGGCTCGCCGTCGGATCGGCCGGTTTCCGTCCCCAAACCGATAGCTACGCGGTGACTCGCGGCGCGGCCCAGGCCGACCAGGTCAGCGAGGACCTGCCCCTTGGTTCACGCGGGGGGATCGCGGTGCACCACTACTTTCCAGTTGACGGCGACTACATGCTTCGCGTCCAAATGCGCCCTAAGTCCGGCGACAATGACGACAAGCCGCACTTCGATGTGCCGTATCATGTCACTGCCGGATCGCATCTTGTGGGCGTAACGTTTCTCAACGACTCGACAAAGCAGGAAGCGGTCCTGCCGCCGCGCCTCGCCCGTGGTGCTTCGCCCGGGCCGCTGTTGGCCTCCACCGTGGATCTCCGAGTGGACGACGCTCGAGTCCAAATGTTCGACATTTCCTGGCGGAATCCTGCGATTGACAGTCTGTCGATTACTGGGCCCGGCGTGAATCAGCACGTCGGCGACACACTCAGCCGCGAAAAGATCTTCGTCTGCCATCCAGCGAATGCCCAGGAAGAAGCGCCGTGCGCCACAAAGATACTGACCGCGCTGGCTCGCCGCGCTTACCGGCGGACCACGACCGCGGCGGATGTTGCGCCTCTGCTCGACTTCTACGCCCAGGGCCGCAAAGATGCGACGTTCGAAAACGGCATTGAGTTCGCTCTCCGGGCCCTGCTCGTTGCGCCGGATTTCCTGTTCCGCATCGAGCGCGACCCCGCCGGCAGCACGCCAGGTTCTGTCCACCGCATCAGTGATTTCGAGCTGGCTTCCCGTCTGTCATTCTTCCTCTGGAGCAGCATTCCGGACGACCAACTGCTCGACTTGGCCTCGAAAGGCAAGTTGAAGGAGCCCGCCGTGCTCGACGGCCAGGTGCGCCGCATGCTCGCCGATCCCAAGGCAACAGCGCTCGTCACCAACTTTGCCGGCCAGTGGCTTTATCTTCGAAACCTGGCTTCCGTCACTCCCGACCCCGATACTTTCCCCGAATTCAACGACGCTCTCCGCGCCGACTTTCAGCGTGAGACGGAACTGTTCTTTACCGATATTCTCCGCGAAGACCGTAGCGCCCTCGATTTGATCGACGCCGACTTCACCTATCTGAACGGGCGCCTGGCGCGTTACTACGGAATCGACAACGTTCACGGGAATGCCTTCCGCCGCGTAAGCCTGGCCGGCATAAATCGAGGCGGTTTGCTTGGCCAGGGCAGCATCCTGACGGTCACGTCCTATCCCAACCGCACGTCAGTTGTCCAACGCGGCAAGTGGATCCTCGAAAACCTGCTCGGTGCACCGCCGCCACCGCCGCCGCCAACGGTTCCTGAGCTTAAAAGCCATGGCGAAGACGGCAAGCTGCTCACCATGCGGCAACAGATGGAGATTCATCGCGCGAACCCGACCTGTGCCGGCTGCCACTCCCGCATGGACCCGTTGGGATTCGCGATGGAGAATTTCAATGGCGTAGGCCAATGGCGCACGGTCGAAGCGGGTGCTCCGATCGATGCCACCGGAACTCTGCCCGACGGGACGAAATTTGACGGCTACAGCGGTCTCAAGAAGGTTCTGTTGAACCATCGCGACGAGTTCATCGCCACTCTCGCCGGCAAGCTGCTGACCTACGCGCTTGGCCGCGGCCTGGAATACTATGACCAACCCACGGTGCGAGCGATCTCGCGCGAAGCAGCGCGCGACGACTACCGAATTTCCGCCCTGTTCACCGCGATAGTGAAAAGTACCCCGTTTCAGATGAGGAGGACACCGGACTCATGATCGTCACGAACAAAGCGCTTCCCCGCCGCACCTTTCTTCGAGGTGTGGGGACGACGCTGGCTTTGCCTTTTCTCGACGCCATGCTTCCCGCGTTCGGCGCCACCCGAGCCATGGCCGCGAAGCCCGTCCGCCTTGGGTTTGTTTATGTCCCCTGCGGCATCATCATGGATCGCTGGACGCCGCCGACCGATGGCACCGGCTTCGCCTTCGCTCCCATCATGAAGCCCCTGGAACCCTTCCGCGAGCAGCTTCTGGTTCTGAGCGGCCTCGCGCAGGTTAACGGCGAGCCTCTCGGCGACGGACCGGGCGACCATGCCCGCGCGGGAGCCACGTTTCTGACCGGGGTTCATCCCAAGAAAACCGAGGGCGCCGACATCCACGCCGGGATCTCCGCCGATCAAATTGCCGCCAGGGAGTTGGGTCGCGCGACACAACTTGCCTCACTGGAGTTGAGCCTGGAAGCACCTGGTCTCGTAGGCAATTGCGATTCCGGATATAGCTGCGCCTACAGCAACACCATATCGTGGCGAACCCCGACCACGCCGATGCCGATGGAGGTGAACCCGCGGGCCGTATTCGAGCGCCTCTTCGGGGATGGCGAAACGACCGACGCCGCGGACCGGCTCGCCCGGGCAAAGCAGGACCGCAGCATCCTCGATTTTGTACGCGACGACGTGAAGCGCCTGGAACCCGGCCTCGGCGCCCGGGATCGCGGCAAACTCGACGAATACCTCGAAGCGATACGCGATATTGAACGCCGCATCCAGAAGGCGGAAGAGCAGGCCGCTATGCCGCTTCCTGCCATCGAGCGGCCGACGGGCATGCCCGACACCTTCGAAGAGCACTGCAGGCTCATGATGGACTTGCAGGTGATCGCCTACCAGGCCGACCTGACTCGGGTCACTACCTTCATGATCGCCCGCGAAGGAAGCACGCGCAGCTATCGCGCCATCGGCATTTCAGACGGCCACCACCCTCTGACGCACCACCAGGGCGACAAGGAAAAGATCGACAAGGTGGCTCGCATCAACACGCATCACGTCGAGATGTTTGCGTATCTCCTCAACAAACTCCGCACGACGCCCGACGGCGACGGCAGCCTGCTCGACCACTCGTTAATGCTCTATGGCAGCAGCCTCTCGGACGGCAATATGCACACTCATGTCGACCTGCCGCTGGTTCTTGCCGGCGGCGGTGGAAGCAAAATCAAGGGCGGCCGCGCCTTGCGCTACCCGAAGGAAACGCCCATGACCAACCTTCTGCTGACGATGCTCGATAAAGCGGGTGTGAGGACCGAGAAGCTGGGCGATAGCACGGGCGAAATCGCGCACCTTGCAGACGTGTAATGCCAGCCGGCAGCCTGCGGCCAATTGGGAATCGGCTACAAGAGAAGAAGGCAAATAGCGAATCTTTGGCGTCGTTATCCAACGTTGAACAGCATCTTGAAACCGTAATCCATGTGGAGTTGCTGATGGCAGTGAAACAGCGTCAGCCCGTCCATCTGCGGTGTGAAGTCGGCTTCGATTTTCTTGAAGCCTTTCACCAGGACTACATCCTTCAAAACTCCCGCCGTCGGCTTGCCGTGGACGTTGGTCAGTTCGAAGCTGTTCCGATGCAAATGGACCGGGTGCGCATCATCCGTCTGGTTGTCGAACACAAGCCGGTAGCGTTTTCCCTTTTGTAGCGTGCGAGGCGGATCGCTCTCGTTGAAGCCCTTCCCGTTGATCGTCCAGTGGTTGAAGTGCCCCTTGCCGCCGTTGATCTTGCCAAACTTCAGCAGTATGACATCGTCGGGGTTTTGAACCTGGTGACTGTCGCCGAACAGTGTGTAGTCCCAGGGCGTCTTCGGAGGCACTACCCAGCGCGGCTCGCCGGACTTGTTCGCGTATTCCACGACGATGCCCATCCCGTTCTTACGGTCGTCATCTTTCGGGGTGCCGAGAATCCAAACCCCGGGCGACTTCATTTCGACGATGGCATCGATGCGCTCTGCCGTTCCAAGCTCGAGAACCTCAACGGCCGCAGGATGCGCCACAGGATTGCCGTCGAGCGCGACCACCTGGAACTGATGGCCCGGCAGCGCCAGCTTGATGTTTTCTGTCGCGCTGGCATTCAGGAAGTGGAATAGAACCCGCTGGCCTTCTTTGACCCGGATCGGATCCCCGTAGCCGAGACATTTTCCGTTAATCGTGAAGCGCTGGTAGCCGATTTCCCAGCCGTTGGGCTTCTCGTCCTTCTTCGGAGGCGGCGCCGGCCCTTCGTCTTCTTCCATCTCTTCGGTGGTGAAGAACGGTTCCCACTCGTGGGTCGCCAGGAAGATCTCCTGGTCATACTGGCCGGGGTTGTTTTTCGGCTCGATATAGACGAACGCGAACTGCCCGCTGTAGGTGCCGCGGCCCAGGTCCGACATCGGCATCACGTGGGTGTGAACGAATCGTGCGCCTGAGGGACGCGGAGTCAGCCGATAGCGGATATGGCCGTGCGGCGGAACCTGCAGGCTCTTTTCCTCTGCCGCGCCGTCGACATCCGCTGGGATGATCTGGCCATGCCAATGGACGAGCTCCGGCGTGTCGGTATCGTTGAACAGATCGACGACGGCCGGCACGTCCTCCTTGAGCCGGATCAGCGGACCAGGGACGGATCCGTTGTAACCGATGGTGCTAATGGTGTGGTCCTGCGCGATATCCACCAGGACAGTGCCGATGCGTAGCGTAACGTCGGCCGGGCCTTCCGCCGGCGGATTGTTCTTATTACAGGCGGCGAGCAGCAGAGCGGAACCCAGTAGCTCGCGGCGCGTGATCATGGTTTCGGCACGAACGCCAGGAAGCGGCGCGGGTTGTCGACCAGGATTCCATGCAGCGTCTCTTCCTTGACCCCGGCCTCACGCAGTTTTGGAACCCAGACCGTCAACGTCTTGCCGTATCCCGGGCCGTTATTATGCTTGAACTGGCTGGGCGTCGACAGGTCTGAAGCGAACATCAGATTGTCCGCATAGCCGGCTTCGATCAGCGCGGTCACCATAGGGACCTGCCGGGCGTCGCCGGGTCCACCCTGGCGGTCGAATCCGATGAAAGCGCCGCGCTTGCATACAGCCTTGTGGACTTCGAGTTTCGGGTCGACCAGGTTGCCGAGATGACCGATCACGACGCGTTGCGGTTTAACCCCGGCGCCTTCCAGAAGATCGAGCTGCTCGAGCGCGGATTTGCCGGGGATGCCGGTGTGGGTGAAGATCGGGAGGTTGGTCGCGCCATGAGCCTTACCCACGGCGCGGAATACCTTGCGCTCGGTGTCTGTGATTTCGTCCCAGCTTCCGATTTCGCCGAACACGCCGACTCGCTGGGTCCTGGCCTGACGGATGAGATCTTGCGTGATCTGGTCCTCGCTCCAGTTGGCAATCTCGGGCGGATAGAACGGCTGCGTATAGTAGCCGCATCCCGCCACAATGGGCAGACCCGATTTGGTGCTGAGCTGTTTCAGAAATTCCAGGTCGCGGCCCATGTCGGGATGTCCGCCGTCGACGATACAGGCCACCCCGTCTTTCGCGGCCGCCTGCATTTCCCCGGTCATGATATCGAGATCGTGCATTACGTCGGGCGCGTCGGAAGGGGGCGGAGGATTCTGGTGGCGGTACAGCGCCATCCAGCGCGGCATGAAGTCGGCGGCGAGCGACAGGTGTTCGTGGAATAGCGTGGCGCCGCCGGAGAGTGCCTCAGGCGGGAGGTCTTTGAGGACGGTGCGGATGATGGGCTTGGGAGCCCCGGTCGAGATGGCTCCCAAGGCTAGCGCGCCTATGGCTTCGCGACGGGTTAGTCGCATCTTGAGATTTTACAGCACCCGCGGGTATCGCAGCCTGCGGCTGCCAGGAAGTAGTTGACGGCGGACTAAAACCTCCACTTCCAGCACCGGGTGTAGGAGAAACTAACTCATTGAGCCGAAGCTTGCGTTACTCCATCCGTAGAGCTCTTAATGGGTCGACATTGGAGGCGCGGAGGGCCGGGATGATGGCGGCGATCAACGCGCAGCCGCCAAGCGCGGCCACTGCGGCGAAGAGCGACCAGGGGTCCCAGATCGGGACGCGGTAAAGCCGCGATGCCATGAGGTGCCCCGCGCCGATCGCGAGCGGGACGCCCAGCATAAGCCCGGCAGCGACCTTCGTAAATGCCCCCCTCAACACCAGGCCCACAACTTCCTGTTTGCCGGCGCCCAGTGCCATCCGCACGCCGATTTCGCTCGTTCGGCGTGCCACGGTGTACGCGGTCACTCCGTATAGCCCGACGGCCGCGAGAACCAACGCGATGATGCCAAAGAGACTCGCAAGGCCCGCGACCGCGCGATCCTGGTCAAAGCTCAGCGCGACTTGCTCCTGCATCGTGCGCACACTATTAACGGTGAGATTCGGGTCCACCTCGGCGAAAACGCGCCGCAGCAGAGGCTCCAGACTTCCTGGAGGCGCGTTCGTCACGAGCATGGCGCTGTGGATGAAGTGCGAATTCATCTCGACCTTTCGCATGATGTCGAGCTGGTAGGAATCCACGTATTGCGCCAGCGGGACGAAGAACATAGGGCGGGCCGGCTGGTCGGGTCGATTGTATTTCGCATCACGCACCACCCCCACAATTCGGAAGGTGTTGGCGTACTCGGCGAGATCCAGACCGAAGTGCTTGTCGAGCGGGTCTTCATTCGGGAGAAAGCGCTTGGCGAACGCCTCATTCACGACCGCAACCAGATTAGCCGTGCCGCGATCGGCGGACGTGAGACCGCGCCCTCGCAGTATGGGTTGACCGACGGCCTGGAAATACTCGGGGTTGACCCGATCCCACGAAGAAGTCGAGTTCTCGCTGAGAACCGGCATGGGATGTCCTGCCACGAAGACCAACTCGCCCCAGTTGTCGGTGAAGGGATTGTACAGCGCCAGGCTGGCGCGTTCCACACCGGGCAGACTGGTCAACTTCAGCTCCAACTCACGGTAGATCGCATCAAGGCGGTCAATCGGATAGGTTGAAGACGGCGGGTTCAATGCAATGGACACGCGGTTGTGGGTCTCGAGCCCGAGACTCTGATTCTGGAGGTTGTTTAAGCTTCGCGTCAGCATGGTAGCTCCTGCCACCAGCACAACCGAAAGCGTTGCTTGAAACACCAGCAGGAGCTTGCGTGGAAGCGAAGAGCTGTCGCTGGTGCTGCGGCCCACTCCACGCAGCGCCTGCACCGGGTCCGTTCGGGTTGCGAGCCACGCCGGGGCGGTGCCGAAGAGGATCCCTGTAACGAGGGAGAGCGCGAATGCAAAAGCCAGGATCGGAAGAGACGGCGTCGTGCTGATGGGTATCGCGTGGCTGTCACGAAACGCGAGGGCGAGCAGAAGACGTTGCGCTCCATCGGCGATTACTAAGCCTGCAATTCCCCCTGCGATGGCAAGAAGCAGGCTTTCCGTCAGCGACTGGCCGATGATTCGGCCGCGTGAGGCGCCAATCGCCAACCGAAGCGAAGTCTGTGACCGTCGAATCATGCCGCGCGCAAGCAGCAGGTTAGCCAGGTTCGCGCACGCGATGAGCAAAACGAGTCCGCAAACGCTCAGCAGGATTTCGAGGCTTCGTCCGTAATCTTCCTTCATGGTCGCGACACCCGCGCCGGCGGGCACGACATTGACCTGCTGTCTCGGCAGCATTTTGATAATTGCCGGCATCCAGACGGCAGGGAGACCGGCGTCGTACTGCATCCATTGCCGGACCATGCCTGTGTACCGCGCCGACAGGCCGTCGGTGGTGGCGCCCGGACGCAGACGCCCGATTACTCTCAGCCACGCCGTGATGGACTGGTGCAGAAATGAAGTGCCGCCGTGCATCATGGGTTCCTGCTGTAGCGGTACCCACATCTCGGGTGGGTCGCTGCGCAACGTCTCGCCGAAGAAACCCGGTGGCGCGATTCCAATCACGGTGAACGGTTTGCCTTCAACGAAGTAAGCCGCGCCGATGGCCGATGGTTCGCCCCCGTATTTCCCCTGCCAGGCGTTGTAGCTTAACACTGCAACCGGCGGCGCCGAAGGCCGGTCATCCTCGTTTGAGAAGAGCCGTCCAGCGAAGGGACGAATGCCCAGCGTTGAGAAATAGTTGCCGGTGACAAATTCGCCGATCAAAGGCTTGGGGGCGCGGTCGACGTTTTCGCGGCGAACCCCGAACTGATTCATGCCCGCCTGAAAAGCGGTCAACTCCTCGAATTCAGGCGAGTTTGCCTTGATCTTCTCGTACAAGGGGAAAGAAACCATGCCCCAACGATCCTGCGGACCGCCTTCCATGCAGCAATCATCCCCATCGCCGATACGGTAGAGGCGAGCCGGGTCGGCAACGGGCAGCGAGCGGAGCATTACGGAATGAATGAGAGAGAAAATCGCGGTGGTGCCGCCAACCCCGAGGGCCAGGGTCAGAATTGCCGTGATCGTAAAAACCGGCGAGTGGCGAAAACCGCGGAGCGCGTAACGGATGTCTGCAAAAAGCATAGGCCCGTATTGAACAATACGGGCCTATGTGGGGATGAGTTCCAGTATTTGACTGGTGTCAAAGCGGGCTGGCGAAACCGCCTGCCCCACCTTCTCAGAACTGGAATTTCAGAGCAAGCTGAAGCTGGCGCGAGCTGCCGCCGTCACCGGTCGGCACGCGCGTGCCACCCGTGATGCGGCCGAGCGTCGAACCGACCGTTGTCACCGGGCTGGTCAGGTTCGCATGGTTGAACAGGTCATAAGCGTCAGCGCGAAGCTGAATATTCATGCCGCCCTCGGTGAGCTTGAAATTCTTCACCAGAGCCATGTCCGTATTCACGAAGCCGGGGCCGATGACGACGTTGCGTCCCAGGTTTCCGAAGGCCGCGCCCTGATCGACGAAGACGGAGGGATTCTGGATGTAGGTGACCTGGGTCGGGCTGCCGATGGTCGATGGAGTGAAACCCGTGATGACGTTGCCCGTCACGTTTGGACGCAGCGTGCCAGTGCCCAGGAATGAAGTGTTGGTGGTGTGGAAGTTCAGCGGATTGCCGCTTTGCAGGGTCTGGATCAGGGAGAGTTCCCAGCCGCCGAGGAAGCGATTGCGTTCGAAGAAAGGCATGGCATAAATCCCGCTCAAAACGAAGCGGTGGCGAGCGTCGAAATCGGAGAGACCGCGATCGCCGGCAATGTTGTTACTGTCCTGAAGCACGATGCCCTGAATGTTGCGCGAGTTATCGTCGATCGACTTAGAGAACTGGTAGTTCCCCTGGAACTGCAGACCCTTTGACACGCGCTTCTTCACGGTCAGCCACAGGGCTTGGTAGGACGAGTTGCCGTCGCTCTCGTAAACACCGATGTTCGTCAGCGGTACTCCAGGATCGATAGGGCTCGAAGCCGAGAGCCTTGGGAAGGGGCGAACGCCATTCACCAGCTGATTGTAATTGCGCTCGATGTTGAGGTCGGTTCCCTTCGTGCCAACATAGCTGGCACTCAGGGCGTAGTCGTGAGCAAACTCCTGCTCGACGTTGAAGTTCCATTCCGAGAAGTAGGCATCGTGATAGCTGTGCGCTACCGAGACGGGCGAAACCGCGCCGTTGGCGAGAGGGAACGCGTTCGCTAGAGTCACGAACGACCCCGCCGGCGGGGTGTAAGAAACCGGAAATGCATTCGGCGGATTAGCCGCCAGCCCGGTCACCAGTCCCAGTGTCGGCTGATCGGTCATAATCGCATACGAACTCCGGATGACGGTCTTGCCGTTATGAAACGGATCGAAGACGATGCCAACGCGGGGTTGGAAGTTGAGCGCGCTCTGCTGATAGGCATTGCTCGGCCCCCCGCGTCCCACATTCTGCAGCGTGACGGTAGTGGGATCGAAAACGACGAAACGGTTTTCGGCTTCCGTCGGCGTGCCGTACCAGTCGTATCGCAGGCCCAGGCTGACTGTGAAGGACGGCGTCACCTTCCAACTATCGGTGATGAAGGCCCCGAGGGAACTCCCGTAGGTTCTGTTGGAGCGATTGGCGTTAGTCACGCTAAAGCTGTTGGCCTGATCGGCGAGGAATGCCGTGATGCTGGGGAAGCCGAACGTTCCGGGTGTGTACGAGAAGTTATCGGAGTTCTGACGGCGGAACTCGCCGCCCATCTTGATAATGTGATTTCCCTTCACCCAGCTAAAAGTGTCGGATGTGCTGCCGACGTTGTCGCCGCGGCCCTGTGGAAATCCACCAATGCCTCCGAACGTGAACGCACCCGAGACCGACATTTGAGGCAGCCCGATGGCCGCCGTCACACCGCTATTGATGCCGAAAGCTGTCGCGGAATCCGTGTTGTCGCCGGCAAAGGTGATGTGAATGCGATTACCGCCCAGGCGGAATTCGTTTGTGAGCGTCGGGCTGATCGACCAGATTTCATTAAAGGTGAGGAGCTGCCGATTGCCATTACGCTGATCGCCTCCGCCGGGGAAGCTGTTTCCGTCCGTCGGTGGCGGCTCGTTGCGCTCGTCGCGCTGCGTCGCGTAGTAGAAGTTCAGGCGATGCTTATCACTCAATGCATAGCCGACGTTGACTGTGCCCTGTTCAATATTCACCGGCGCGCTGGCGGCCCCGACGAAGGCGCTGGTTCCGGAATTGGGCAGCGGAATCAGGGGCAGCAGCTTCTGGATGATCGGATCGGTGGCAGTGGCGCGCTGCGCCACGGTGGGTACCGTTGCCGACAGGGCAACCGCTTGCCGCTGGCGCAAGCCTTCATAGCTGAAGAACGCAAACAGCTTGTTCTTGATGATCGCGCCGCCGCCGTCGCCACCGAACTGGTTGCGGATGAACTGATTTTCGGGGTTCGGCACGAGGGCGCCGCCGACCGTCACAAAGGTCGGATTGGTGAAATTGCGCGCATCGAACCAGTCATTGCGCAGAAACTCGTAGGCTTCACCATGCCAGCGGTTCTCGCCGGATCGCGTCGCAATGTTCACGATGGAGCCGGAATTGCGGCCATACTCGGCGCTGAACGTGGAATTGTCGATCTTGAATTCCTCGACGGTGTTGATCGTCGGCTGGAAGGTGATCTGATTCTGGTTCGGATCGCTCAAGTTGATGCCGTTGATCATGAAGTTCACGCTGTCTTCACGCGCACCGGCGGAGTTGAAGGAGAACGATCCCTGTCCGCGCAACGGAGCGGTGAGAAATCCATTGACAGGCGGCGTGACAGTGCCGACCGTGAGGTACGACAGATCGATGAAGTGCCGGCCATTCAACGGGACTTCCTGAACCGTGCGTTGATTCACGACGTCGCCGAGCGTGGAGGTCGTGGAGTCAACCAGCGGGGATGCCGCGGTCACTTCGACCGTATCGCTCGTGGCGGCGATCTGCATGGTGAAATCCTGCCGGAGCGTTACGCCGACGGCGAGTTCGACGCCGTTGGCGATGGCTGTACGCATGCCCTGAGACTTCGATTCCACGCGATACCTGCCGACCGGGAGGGAAGTGACGAGATAGATTCCCGACGTGTCGGTCTTGGCGACGTGCTCCTCACCCGTGCCGAGATTGTGAATTGTTACGGTTGCACCGGGTATGGGTGCGCCGGTTGCGTCAACGATGGTGCCGGTGATGCTGGCAGTGGATTGGGCGAAGGTAAGTCCGCCAAAAAACAATACACATATGGCGATTGCCGCCATGTAAAGCTTATTCATATTTGACCCCTTTCGGAGTTCCCGGCGGGAAGACGCGGGTGTAGTACACCTATCGACGAGCCCCTCCCCTGCCAAGAACACTTTGTCTCCAAGGTAAAACATCCGCGGGAGCCGCGTCAACTTCGCCGTGGACCGGATAGTCCTTTGACTTCAGAGGGTTTGAGGCGCCGGTAGCGTCCGATTTGGAGGTCCTCGATGCGTAATGGACCGACCGCCGTGCGCACGAGCTTCAGCACCTTGCTGCCGACCGACTCAATCATGCGTCGGACCTGGCGGTTGCGTCCTTCGCGGATGGTGAGTTCGATAAAGCTGTATTTGCCGGAGTCGCGGACGCGGGTCACTTCGGCGGGTTGCGTCGGGCCGTCGCTGAGCTCGACGCCGTTTCGAAGCTGCTCGAGTTGATCGTCGGTTAGGCGCGTCGACGATTTCACCAGATACGTCTTGGGGATCTTGTAATCGGGGTTGGTGACGCGTTCGGCGAATTGAGTGTCGTTGGTCATGAGGAGCAGGCCGCTGCTGTCCTGGTCAAGTCGTCCGACCGGGACCAGCCATTGGCCCAAGTCCTCAATCAGGTCGTAGACCGTCGGCCGGCCCTGGGGGTCGCCATAGCTGGTGATGTAGCCCTTCGGCTTGTAAAGCAGAATGTACAGCTTCTCACTGGAGCGGACGGGCTTGCCGTCGAAGGTGACGCGGTCGCGATCGAAATCGACCCAATGGTCGGGGGTGCGGATCACCTTGCCGTTGACCTTGACACGGCCGGTTCCAATCCAGCTTCTGGCCTCGGTTCGGGAGCCGAGGCCGGCTTTGGAGAGGACCCGGTCGAGTGTCTTGAGCGGCAATCTCCATTATCGGCTTGTCAGATAATGACAGAATCGAACATATGCGACGCATCCTCTTCTGCGCGATGGTGGTGCCAATGCTCTGCCAGGCGGAGCACTACGAGCTTAAGGCCACGCCGAAAACGGTGGTTTGGGGTAACTATGCAGCTCTCAACCCGCCGGTGCTGCGAGTGAAGTCGGGCGACACCGTACGGATCGAGACCGTGTCGACCGGGAATCCGCGGCAGTTCGAAAGCGCGGGCGTGCCTGCGGCTCAGATCCCGCAGAACTTTCGAGACATTTTCGCGGAGGTCAAGGAGCGCGGTCCGGGCGGGCATATTTTGACGGGACCCGTTTTTGTCGAAGGCGCCGAGCCCGGCGACGTGTTGGAAGTCCGCATCCAGAAGATCGAAGTGACGCTGCCGTTTGCGTATAACGGGTTTCGGCCGGGTTCGGGATTCCTGCCGGATGATTTTCCGTCGGCTAAGACGAAGATCATTCCGCTGGACGCGGCGCGCGGCGTCGCAAAATTTGCCGACGGGATTGAGATTCCGATGCGTCCTTTCTTTGGAAGCCTGGGCGTCGCTCCGCCCGAAGCCAACGGGAAGATCAACAGCGCTCCGCCATGGATTCATGCGGGCAATATGGACAATCGGGAACTGGTGGCTGGGACCACCTTGTACATTCCCGTGCACGCGCCGGGGGCGTTGTTCGAAGCTGGAGATGGGCACGCGGGGCAGGGAGATGGTGAGGTCGACATTACGGCGATGGAAACTGCGCTGACTGGTACGTTTCAGTTCGTCGTGCGCAAGGACATGCACCTGCGATGGCCGCGCGCGGAGACGCCGACGCATTACATCACGATGGGATTCAACGAGGACCTGACGGAGGCGGCGAAGCTCGCGGTGCGCGAGGCGATCGACTTTCTGTCCAACGAGAAGCACTTAAGCCGTGAGGAGGCTTATATGCTTTCGAGCGTGGCCGTCGATTTTTGTATCACGCAGGCCGTGGACGGCAACAAGGGCGTCCACGCCATGATTCCCAAGTCTATCTTTGTTGGAGCGCAGCGGCGCTAACCGGCTCTTCGGAGACCGCGCGGGCCAGATTGCCGAGTTGACGCGGGATGGCGCCTAAGAGCGCGCGCGTGTACTGGTGACGCGGCGTGCTGAAGAGCTGTTCGGTTGCGCCGGTTTCGACGATGGCGCCGTGATCGAGGATCGCGACGCGCTCGCAGAGCGAGGCCACCGAGAGCAGGTCGTGAGAGATGAAGAGAATCGCCATGTTCAGTTCATGGTTTAGCGACTTGAAAAGGGCGAGGATCTCGGAGGCGGTGATGGCGTCCAGCGCGCTGGTCGGTTCGTCGGCGATGATCAGGCGCGGACGATGCAGGATGGCCATCGCGATCAGGACGCGCTGGGCCTGGCCGACGCTGAGTTGGCGGGGATAGCGGTTGAGCAGATCGCCGCCGCCGTTGAGCCGTACGAGATGGAACGCCTCCAGGGCTCGTTCCCGCCATTCGTGCTTGTCGGGCGCGTGGGCTCTCCATGCTTCGGCCATCTGGGTTCCGATTCTTAACGCCGGGTTGAGCGAGGCGATGGGGCTTTGCAGCACCATGGCGATTTCGCGTCCTCGTATCGCGCGCATGTCGGACGGCTTGAGACGCATCAGGTCGTGGTCGGCATAGACGATGCTGCCTTGGACGCGGGCTGAGTTTTCTGGAAGCAGGCGCATGATGGAGAGCGCGAGAGTGCTTTTGCCGGAGCCGCTTTCGCCGACCAGGCCGAGGATTTCACCCGCAGCGATATCGAGGGCGCAGTTGCGCAGCACACCGGGGCGCTTGGGATAGTCGACGGTGAGGCGGACGCTGAGAAGGCTCATACGCTGATTCGTCGCATGTCGTGAAGATGTGAAGCATGTGGAAGAGGGAAGCAGGGCTTCAGCCTGTCGCCTGGGACCGCTGGTCTACGAAAAGGAATGGCGGCGCAGGCGGTTTCGCCTGCTCCGCATGACTCAGACGTCTTCGCTGGAGCATTTCTGCTGCTCATGGGCTGCAGGCAGTGGAAGGGTGGCGCGGTCCGTTTCGCCCGCCTTTGGACCACACCGACAACACACAGGCGAAACCGCCGGCGCCACCTTGTTTTCATCCACTTTCGTGGACCGGCGGTCCATGGCGACAGGCTGAATTCACAACCTCGAATTCTCGGCGGTACCCAGAGAATCAGCAACTGTGTAAAACCCTTCCTCACGATACTCACGAATGGTGCTCCCCCTGTTGCGCCAGGGTGATCTGGAAGCAGCTCACGACCACAATGAGGAGGCCCACCGGCGCCAGCATCCACGGATTGGCGAGCACCGCGGAGTAGTTTTCGAGGTCGCGGAGGAGGCTGCCCCAGGAGGGCAGCGGTTCGGCGACGCCGAGTCCCAGCAGGCCCAGATTGGCCTCGCCAATGATGAACATTGGGATCGAGACCCAAAACTGCGCGATTAGGATCGGCTTCAGGTTCGGAAGCAGATGGCGCCAGAAGAGGCGAACTGGATGAGTGCCGGTCAGGCGTGCCTGAAGAACGAAACCGGACGTGACGATCTCGCGCGTTGCAGCGCGGACGAGGCGCGCCGATTGCGCCCAGCCGAGGCAGCCAAGCAGCAGGAACGTGATGCTGACGGACGCAAGGGGCGATACATTCAGAGGTAGCACCGCGCGCACGGCGATCAACAGGAAAAGCCACGGCAGCGCGAGAAACAGGTCTGTAGCCGAAAGCAGGAGCCGCTCGGCGCGGGCGCCCAGGAAACCGGCGAGTCCTCCGACGCAGGCCGCGAGAAGTGTGGAGATCAGGGCGGCGGCGGGGGCGAGCAGCAGTGAGATGCGGGTGCCGTAGAGCAGACGAGCGAGCCGGTCGCGGCCCAGTTCGTCAGTGCCGAGTGGGAATTGGCGCGACGGCGGCGCGCTGATGGAATCACGGAACTGCTGATCGTAACGATTGGGCGTCAGTGCGCCGGCCAGCAAGCCACCCAGGAAGACAAGAATGAGCAGTGTCGCGGCGACTTTGGCGGAGAGGCTCATCTGGTGCACCATTCGATGAACATGTCGCCAATCGCATTGACGATCAGGACGGTGAGCGCTACCAGCATCGTGATGCTTACGAGCAGAGGCAGATCGCGGCCGAGCGCGGACTTCCAGACCAGTTGTCCGATTCCGGGCGTATCGCAGACCACCTCGACGGGAATTGACGCGCTGAAGGCAATGGTAAGGGACATGCCGCAAAGGGCGATCAGGTGCGGAGCCACGGGCGTCACCACGTGCGCGAAAATCAGCCGCGATTTGGAGATGCCGCGAGCGCGCGCGGCCAGTACGTGCGGTGAGTTCAGCGCGGAAAGCAAGAGGTTCTTGGAGTACCGATAGACGTGCGGCGTGACGAGCAGGGCGATGGCCCACTTGCCGTTCGCACCCGTCCAGAGAAACGCGAGCCCGAGGACGGCCGCCGGAATAGAGAGCAGCAGGCCGGTCGAGACATCGGCCGCTATGTCCGAGGACGGAGTGCGCCAGAACACCGTGCCGAGTGCGAGCAGGAGGCCGAGCAACATCCCTCCGGCTATCCCGTAGGTGATGGACACGGCGGTTTCCGGCAATCGTTCGCGCAAAAGCTCAGCGACGGGTCGATTGAAAGAACGCGAAACGCCGAGATCGCCCGTGAAGAGGCTCTTCAGGAACGAAAGGTAGAATCGTGCGATATTCGAGTCGGCCTGCCGTTCGGCCCGGGCGGCTTCATGGCTTTCTCGGCTGAGGCCCGTTACGACGTCTCGCTCGTCGGTATTAAAGCCCGGCGCCACGCGGACCATGGTCGCTCCAATCAATCCGCCCAAAAGGACGGTCAGAACGATGCGGCGAGCTTGTGCCCAGAGGATGTGGGCGACTCGTGCCACAGCTTACCACCCCGAGGTCTGAGCGGGTTGCGGATCGAAGTCGAAGCCCCGGCCGGCGGCCTGCATTTTCTCGCGCTGCTTAGCGATATACATGCGGCGGTCGGCTTCCGCGAGTAGCTGATCGGCATCCGTTCCGTCTTCGGGGAAGGAGGCGTGTCCGATGCTAAGGCCCAGCGGCTCGTTTGTGATTTCGCGGCCGGCTTCCGAAGTGATGGCGCGCAGAGTCTGCAGCTTAGGCGAGATCTGGTCGCTGCGAAGACCTGGCAAGACCAGTACAAATTCATCGCCTCCCATGCGAGCCACGTAATCGTAGTCACGGCAGCATTCCTTCAGGCGCGCGGCGACCGAATGCAGCACGCGGTTGCCTTCCAGGTGACCATACCGGTCGTTGATCTGCTTGAAACCGTTCAGATCGCAAACCAGTAGCACCAGCGGGGTGTTCAGGCGGCGGCAGCGCGACAGTTCGCCGTCCAGATGCAGGAACAGCGAGCGGGCATTGGGCAGCCCGGTCATGTAATCGGTTGCGGCGGAGCTTTGCGCCTGCTGGTACTTGAGGGCGTTCTCGATGGACAGCGCGAGTTTCGGCGCGATAGCCAGCAGAATTCGCAGGTGATCCTTCGAGAAAGCGTCGCGCTCGTTGTGATACAGCGAAATGACGTTGACGGCGCCGCTCAGGCTCACCAAAGGCACTGCCAGGGCAGAGCGCATGGTGGTGAACTTGGTCTCGTCGTTCAGATAACCCGGCTCGACCGCAGGATTACCGTTTACGATGGCTTTGCGATTCTCCGCCACCCATCCGGCCAGGCCCTGGCCGAGCGGAATCTCCAGTGAGGAGAAGAGACGGAAGTTTTCGCCGCTTACGTACTCGGCTTTGAGGATCCCGTCGTGCTGAACGTAGATCGCCAGCGAGTCATAAGGGATCATGCGCTTCAGCCGCAGTGCGAGCAGTGAGAGCGTTTCATTCAGGCTGAGCGAATTGCCAAGATCCTGGGCCAGTTCGAAGAGATTTTGTACTTCCTGGCGAGCGGCGGCAATCGATGCGAGAAAGTCACCAGGGTTTTCGGAATTGGCGGATGGATCGGTCTTGTTGGTGCTTTCAAACCCGGCGGCCGGCTCCAGGCCACGTTCGATTTTGACGTCTGTGGAGAGCTTCGCCTTAACCGGTTGCGAATTCTGCGCCATCTGCTCCAGTTCCACGTAGCGGCGTTCGAGCACCTCAACCACCCTCGGATCGAAAGCGGTTCCGGCTTCGGCTTTCACTCGCCGCATGGCCTCGTCTAATGGCAGCGCTTTGCGGTATTGGCGGTCCGAGGCTAAAGCATCCAGACAATCCACGGTGGAGAGAATGCGCGACCCGATCGGGATTTGCTCGCCCTTCAGCCCGTCGGGATAACCGCTGCCGTCCCATTTCTCATGATGCGACCGGACGATCGGGGTCACGGGGTAGGGAAAGCGCACCCGTTCGAGGATCTCGGCGCCCACCACGGGATGAATCTTCATCTTCTCGAACTCTTCGCGGGTCAGCTTTCCGGGTTTCGAGATGATGTGCTCGGGCACGGCGAGTTTGCCGATGTCGTGCAGGAGCGCCGCGGCTTTCAGGGCTTCCTGCTCAGCCTCGGCGAGATTCAAATCCTTGGCGATCTCGCTGGCATAAACCTGCACGCGCTTGAGGTGGTCGTGGGTCGTGTGGTCTTTTGCCTCAATTGCAAGGGCCAGCGCTTCAATCGTGCGCAAGTGGAGCGAGGCCATTTCTTCGGCGTGTTTCTTTTCGTCCTCCACGCGGCCCAGGTAAAGCCCGTAGGAACGGTAGATCAGGTAAACCACCGGGATCATCAGCAGGGCGGTCTGCCAGCCGATGTATTTGTCGGCAACCGTGATACCCCCTGCGATAGCCGCGCCCACCAGGTAATAGGGCAGTGACCAGAAGTAGCACTCGTGCCAGACGCTGCGCAGGAGCTTGCGTTCAGTGATCGAGATCACCATCGCTACCGGGAAGGTATTCATCACAAAGAACACAACCGCGGCAGAAACGAGCAGCAGCGAGGTATCGACATGGCGCCCCTGTAACATAGGGGAGTGGTAAGCGTAGGTTGTCGTGGCGATGGCCAGCGCGACACTGCAAACGTTGAATAAAGCCTGGTAGAACTTAGGTTTGACGCGTGGATGCCAATAACACTGCAACAGGGTGGCGGAGCATCCGAGTAGGAGCGTTTCCGAGAGGCTGAACTGAACGACCCCGAACAGGATAAAGATGAAGAAAACCGACATCGTGCCGGTGACGCCCGGCAGGGTGACCTTCAGACGTGAAGATAGAACGGCCAGAATGAGATAGCAGAGATATCTCAAGACGTCCTGGGATTCCCAGCGCGTCAATTCCGAGACGAGGATAAACCCGCCCACCGTGATGATGAAGCCGATGTAAAGTTTTGCCTTACCAGACATGCGCAAGTTAACGCGGCGGATTAGGGACGCCAATCCGCGACGCTAGTGTTTTTCCTCAGTTAGACATCGGCAGGAGAAAGGCGGAACGATATAGCTACTAATCGGGGTCCATCAACGGCTGCAACCGGAAGGACTATGCAAAGGGCGCGCGAGCCACTTGATGCTGATTCCGGGAGGATGGGGTATCGATAGTCTTCGGCACATTCTCGGCAAAAAATCAGCAATTTTAGAGTGACGCGGCACCCTGCTCAGCCTGCCGAAGACAGCGAGGTCGGTAATGGGCTTACCTATGCCGATAGAGGCTGGGGACGACCATCGCGGCCATGGCTCGCTCGTTGAGACCCCCATCAAGGAAATGCGTGACCATTTGGGACCAAAACGCGGGGTCCCGGACGAGACTGGCGTAGGGAACGGCCAGGACGCGGACGTTGGGCTGCTCGCTGAGCCACTCCTTCGTGTCTTCGATCTCGGCGGCCAGGGCTTTGATGATCCGATCTTTGTGCTGGTCCGCGGCGGCGTCTCCTCTGGTACGCAGCATGTCCCGCTGCGATTCGAACACTTGCTCGATGTCGCGATCCATCAGGATGACACGATAATCGACTTCGGGCGGCAGATGGGGCAGCAGACGGTAGATGACCTTCAGGGCCTTCCCCCGGGCGTCAGGAACCCAGGATGAGTCATACGCGAGACGCTTGACGGGCTCGTACTCCAGGTATCCATGCGGGTTGTGCTCGTCTGACTTGCGGATACCGTCGGTGAGTGGAGCGATGCCGCCCGCGTTCAGCATTTGCATCATCAGCGAAGTGCCGGAACGGGGCATGCCGCTCACGATGACAACATAGTCGCGGGTCATAGGAGCCACCTGCCGGCGGCAACGGCGGCCAAAGTGGAGATCAGGAGGAACCAGGCGACCCAGGTCTCATTTCTCGGGTATGGCACTTCGAGCGAGATGACATCTCCGGGCGGCAGCCGGGATTCTGCCGGGTGCAGAAGGTGTTCGAAAAATGAGCGGTTACGGAATGGGGAGAGAAAGAACGTACGCGTGCCCGCGGAGATGGATTTAGTGAACGATTGACCCGCGAATGCGAACCTCAGGTTGCCCGACACGGGGCCGGCAGGCCGAATCCGCCAACTGATTTCCGATGCGGACAGGACCCGGACCGCCGGCGATTCGACGGCAATCTGCGGCGGCGTTTGGAGCGAGCTTACGGCTGGCGGAGTGCCCCGTATCCGCGCGGTGACCAGCGCAGGTTCGTTCAACGCCAGCGGCTCCAGGCCATAGGCGGTATCGCATTGGAACATCAGCCATACGGTCGGGAGCGCGAGAATCGCAACCGGCGGCAACATCAGAAGAAGAAAGCGCACGTTTTCGAGAACCAACGCCTTTTGTGCCCGCCAGACCAGTGCCGGTTCGGCGGAGAAGAGCAGTAGTTCGTAAAGGTGCGCCTGAATTCGATTCGCGGTAGACCGGATCGCCGTCATGTTGGCGGTGCGTAGGAATACCCAGCAGGAACCGGCTCCGTACAGGATGCTCATAGCCACCAGGCTCCCGAGCATCATTCCAGGTAGCCCAGACCCTTGAGGCGGCGCTCGACTTCTTCGCGGGCTTCGGACTCTTCGAAGCGTGAGAGTTCCTTTTCGACCAGGTGTTCGACGAATTCCTGCGGTGAACTATACCCCTGCTTTTCAGCGCACTCCTTCACGCGCTGCCACAGGTCCGGATTTAGCTTGATGGTCTTCGACATAGTGATGTCAGTAGACCGGCCGGCCCTTCATGAGCGGGTCGGGCGCGACGCCGAATTCCTTCAGAATCGTGACTGTGAGGTCTTTGAGTTGCGGATCGGAAATGCCCGGAGGCCGTTGACCCAGAAGAACGCCAGGAACGGCGCTCGCGGCGATGCAATGGTCGGCGATCCAGGCGTCGCGATTCGGCTCGATGACGTTGGTGTCGGGGACTTCGCCGAGCGCGGTTTCCCACGAAGCTCGATAGGGCGGAGCATAGCCGACGATCAGGTCGGGCTCGTACCGGCTGGCGGAGGGGCCGGGCCTTGTGACGTCGCGAACGACGGCCTCTTCCGTCGCGGGATCGCGGAAGGCTTTCAGACGCTGTTCCAGGTCAGCTACCATCGCGTCGCGGACGGCGCCCGGCGCCACGATTCCGTTCTTCTCGCGACCGGAGAGGTTGATATAGAGGGCGTTCAGGCCCATGGCGTAAGCTTTCGTTTTCTTCCAGTCTATATGGCCGCCGTCGGTTTGGAGGAACCCTTCCCGTTGGAGCCAGGTGTTGAGGTTTACGGCCCGGGTGAAGGCGGCGAAACCGTGGTCGGACATGACGATTACAGTGGCGCCGGCCGCGCGGTCGAGCACGGTTCCGATTTGGCGGTCGACCGCCTGGTAGGTTTTGAGCAACTCGTCGTCGTGTTGACCCCAAAGGACGTGTGAATTCTGGTCGACTTCGGAGAAGTAGAAAAACAGGAGCCCTTCGCCAAAGTGGTCGAGGGCGTCTTTCAGCATGGCGGCGTGGTCTGTCATGATCAGACGGCTCTGTTCGAGGTATTCGGGCAGGTCGAGCGCGCCTTGGCGCAGAGCCGAGGTGTCCTCCTCGATTCCTTGCGTGTAGAACGGGCCGATGCGGGCGGCTAGGTCGCGGCTGAAATTCGCGGGTGTGGAGATGGGGAGCGCGGGATTTGACGGGTCGACGTTCAGCGGCGAGCGATAAATACGAATTGTGGGATGCAGTTCGCGGGCGTAAATGCGAAAAATGCCCGATGTGGAGGCGAGGCCGGGGATCAGCGAGAAGCGGACGCGGATCCAGGGCGACCATTCATTCTGTTTGACGATAAACTGCTGGCCGTCGACCTGGCAGCGCATGGCCGGCGCGTCGGGATCGATGTCGCAGGCGAGCTTGACGCTGGTCGGGCGATGGTCGGCGCGGAGCGAGTTCGGCGGGCCTTCGATGGGCAGGAGCACGCGGCTGTTGTTCGTCGTCACGGTGACGATTTCACCCCCGGAGACGTCGCCCGGTTGGGCGAAGGGGTCGTCGGTGTAATAAGTGAAGGTTCCGAAAGTACCGCGCAGGTCGGGTGTGCCCATGCCGGCGAGGGCGCGACCTTTGTCCATGGGTGGGTAGTTGGTCGGCATGCGGATGATTGTGGCTGGGATGCCATGGTCGGTGAGGATTTCCCAGAATGGCCGGCCCAAGCGGAAGGACCGGACTCGGGCTTGGGACAGGGGGAACAGGTAGGGGCCGAGACGGAGCTCGTGGGCTGGCGGCAGGACCTCGGCGAACGACGACACAGGTTGCATGGTGGCGGGGTCGCGGTGGACGAAGTCGAAGAGGCCGTGCTGGGCCGGGTCGGTGCCGGTGATGAAAGTGGCCCAGGCCACCGGGCTTTGCGGCGGGGTGGTTGTTGCGAGGCGGGACAGATGCAAGCGCTTCAGGTTGGGGAGCGCTGCGCGGTGGTTCTCGACGAAGTTGGGGTCCATGGCATCGACGCCGATGACGATGACGCGTTTGCCGTGGGCATTGGAATGGGGGGCGCAGGCGGTGAGGGCGAGAAGGAGGGCAAGGTCCAGGAGCAGGCGCCGATTGACAATCGACGCGCAGGCCGGCGGCCTGCACCACTTAAGCCAGGATTGGTTTGCCATCCATCCAGGAGGGGGGCTTGAGGCCGAAAAGTTGGAGCGCGGTCGGAGCCATGTCTTCAATCCCAGGGTCCGCGGCGTCGATGAAGCGGCTCGAGAAAAGCACGCCGGGAACGAGGTGTGGGTCGACGCAGTGGTCTCCGCTCCAGGCCTTGTGGTTGTCTTCGAAGATTTCGGCCGAAACCTTGCCGACAGCGGCATCCCAGGAGGTGCGATAGCCGTCCTCGTAGCCGATCACCAGGTCGGGAGCTGCGTCGAGATACGGTCCGCGATAGAGTTTGCTGGTGGCGTAGGCTTCGCGTATCGCCACGTGATCGCCATCTCTAAGGCCGCTAAGCCCGGCGGCGAGTTCGTCGCATAGCGCGGCGGCCTCCGAGCCGGGCGCCACGATTCCATTGGCTTCACGGCCGCGCACGTTGAGATAGAGACCGCTCAGTCCGAGACAGTAGGCGCGCGTCCGGCTCCAATCGACACCCTCGAAATAGCGGCCGCTCTCCGTCGCTGAACCGTGCAGTGCCAGGTAGCCGTTGCGCGACAGCCAGGTGTTCAGATTTACAGCGCGGCGGAAGGAGCAGAAGCCGTGGTCGGAGAGAACAAAAAGCCAGGTGTTGGCGTCGAGGTGAGCCATGGTGCGGCCGACGAGGGCGTCCATGCGGCGGTAGAGGTCCTCGATCACCCCGGTGGTCTCGGCATCGCGATGGAACATATGCTGCACGCGATCGCTGGTATCAAAGACGCATGCGACTACGCCGCGGGGTGTGTGGGCGAGGGCGTTTTCGAACATGCGCTCGCGCTCGGCAAAGGTCAGGTAGGACTGTTCCAGGAAAGCGGCATCGTCAATCACGCCTTCATTGAGCGCCCAAGTGTCCTCAGCCATTCCGACGGTTGCGTACGAACCGAGGAGCTTGGCGAGGTAGGCGGAGTAGTATGACGGATGGCTAATGGGGAGCGCGGGCGATTCCGGGTCGATCTGAATCGGGGTCACGTAGACGGAGAATTCGGGCGAGGTTTCGGTGACAAGGAATCGCGCGATGCCGTGGACGGAGCCGAAGCGGAGTTTGATCCAGGGCGAATATTCACCACGCGTCAGGCGGTGCGACTGTCCGGAAATCTCCAGCACATCCGATTTGACTCGGAAGGAGATGGAAGGCGCCTTCTCGGGACCTTCGAGGGTGCCGCAAAGCCATGTGTCATTTCTCTGCAGTGGGTAACGGCTGCCGCTCTCGAACTCGGCCTCTTGCAGGCGCGTAGTGAACTGCGAGAAACTGCCCTGGGTGCCGCGAAGATCGGGCGTACACATTGCTGAGAGCACCCGGCCTTCGAATTTCTCCGGCGGGAACGTAATGGGAACGCGCACGATGGTGCTGCTGATGGCATGCTCTCCCAGGATTTTCCAAAACGACTGGCTCTTGCGACGCATCTCGACGGAAGGCCGCGCAAAACGATGCCGCGGCGGCCGGACCTTTGCTGAAGACAGTTCCGGGACGCACGATTTGAGGTCGCGGTTCAGGAAATCGAAGATATTGTGCTTGGCCGGGCTGACGCCGGTTGCAAACGTGGACCAGGCTACCGGCGATTGGGGCGGAAACGTGGTCCGCAGGCGGCGATAGGAGCCCTGTTCCTTAAGGCGGCTCAGGTTCGGAAGCTTGCCTTCCGACATGTATTTTTCTGTGACGCGCGGATCGAGGCCATCGAGCCCGAGAAAGATCAGCCGCTGAATCCGTGCCTTCCGAAACCCCTGCCGGCGCCGGATGAGCCCCCATACGGTGCGGAACGGCAACGCGAGAAACGAGAACGCCGTCAGTAGAAACGAGACAAGCAAACTCAGGAAGGACCCGAGGAAAGCAAAACCCGCGCCTGGCCCAATGTACGCCAGAAAGGGGGACATCATAGTGTTATGGTCGCTGAAATCGTGCGCGGGAGTGTTCTGGTGGCGTTCTGCGCGTTGGGAGCGGCCCAGGGACTTAAACCACAGACTCCCGTCATCCTGATTTCGGTCGACACGCTCCGCGCCGACCACTTGGACGTTTTCGGATATCGCCGCGTTCCGACACCCAACTTCGACTCCTTCGCCGAGGGCGGCACGTTATTTCTGGAAGCCGACGCACAGATTCCGCTCACGCTACCGTCGCATACCTCGCTGTTCACGTCGACCTTCCCCTTTGAAAACCGGATCGAGGAAAACGCCGAGCGCGTTCCCAGTGGTGTCCCGACGCTCGCGGGCGTGCTGCGCCCGCACGGATACAAAACCGCGGCATTCATCGGCAGTGTATTTCTGGAACGTCAGATGGGACTCGATCAGGGTTTTGAGGACTATGATAGCCCATTCCACTTTGAGGCCTTCTCGCCGCTTTCAGGGTCGATGTTCTTTGGCGGATTGACACGTGGGCCCAACGCCGGACGCGACCGGCGCGATGGCGCGCTGGTGGTTCGCGCGGCCGAACAATGGCTGGCGGCTCATCGCGGAGAGCCGGTGTTTGCGTTCGTGCATTTGTACGATCTGCACAAGCCGTATCGCCGGGGGTCGTACGATGCCGAGGTCGCGTATACGGATCGCGTGCTGGGCACCTTTCGGCGGTTTCTGGAGCAGTCGGGCTGGTGGGAGCGATCGCTGGTGGTTCTGCTGTCCGATCACGGCGAGGGACTCGGTGAGCATGGCGAGTCGAGCCATGGGTATTTCATTTACGAGAGCACGCTGCACGTGCCGTTGGTCTTTCACTGGCCCGCGGGGACGACTGGATATCCGGCGCGAGTATCGCAGCCGGCAGGGCTGATCGACGTCGCGCCGACCATCCTGGAGTGCCTCCATATCCAGGCCCCGGCTTCGTTTGAAGGGGTGAACGCTTTAGGGCCGCCGCACGCAATTTATGCCGAGACGGTCCATACGCATGACTCCTTCGGGTGGGCTCCGCTGCGCAGTCTGCGGCTCGGGGACTACAAGTATATTGAGGCGCCGCGCGCGGAACTGTATCGGCTTTCGACGGATCCCGGGGAGCGGCTGAACCTGGCAGCCCAAAAGGCTTCGGACGCGCGGAAGCTGCGGGGGGAACTGGCCCAGTTAATGGCTCGGCACACGGCGGCAAAAGGCACGGAACCGGCCAGCGATGTTTCCCCACAGACGCGAGCGCTGCTGGGTTCTCTCGGCTACCTGGCTCGCGGCCCGAGAACGAAGATCGCAGGCCCACAGCCGGACCCGAAGGATCGCCTGGCGGAATACCAGCTCTACGAAAAAGCCATGACGGAGGTCTACGATGGACACCTTGCCCAGGCGGTCGCCACCTTGCGAAGCGTTCTGGCGCAGGACCCGCAGAACACCCTGGCGCGCCGCGATCTCGGCGCGTGCTACCTGGAATTGCGGGACGACGCGAAAGCCCGGAGCGCGTTCGAGAAGGTTTTAGAGGCAGCGCCGGACGATTACATGGGGCAATACGAACTCGGGGTTGCCGACGAACATCTCGGTCTCCTGCAGGAATCGCTAAAGCACCTCGAAACCGCGTGCGGCATCGCGCCTGACGCGACGCAGTGCCGGACCGAGTTGGAAGTCGTCCGGCAGAAGATGAAATAGCTCTTCCTTACCCGTTTTAAGTGGAATGCCCTAGCAGATTGCAGCAAGGGTACTATAGCGTCCCTCGCCGAATTTGCCGAAAATAATCTCGACAGGCAATGAATGGTTTAGCCGACGCACGAACATTCCTCGGGATGCACGCCATCATTGCGAGCCCCGCCATACGGCAACTGCTCGAGTTCGTTCAGCGGGTAGCGCAAACCAACGCCAGTGTCTTGATCGAGGGGGAAAGCGGGTCGGGCAAGGAGTTGATAGCACGGGCCGTTCACCACTTTTCACTCCGTTGTAGCAAACCTTGGGTGGACGTCAGTTGCGCCGCACTGCCCGAGAATCTGGTGGAAAGCGAACTGTTCGGCTACGAACGGGGAGCGTTTAGCGGCGCGGACTCGCCGAAACCGGGATTATTCGAACTGGCCCACCAGGGCACGCTGTTTCTGGACGAGATCGGCGAACTAGAGCCGCGCATGCAGGTTAAGCTGCTGCGCGTTCTGGATGGGGCGCCATACTACCGGCTCGGTGGGACTCGCAAGGTCACGGTGGACGTCCGGATCATCGCGGCGACGAATCAGAACCTCGAGGAGATGGTTTCCTGTGGAAAATTCCGCGGCGATCTCTTCCATCGCCTCAGCCAGATCAACATCGCCGTGCCGCCCCTGCGTGAGCGGCTGGAAGACGTCATGCCGATCGCGGAATACTTCCTGCAGCAGCAGAATCCGATTTGCTCCTTCTCGGCTGACGCGGTAGCCGCGCTCGAAACGCACAATTGGCCGGGAAATATTCGCGAGTTGCGGAATGTCGTGACGAAAGCCGCAGTTCTGACACGCTCGGACGTGATACGCGCTTCGGATTTGATCTTATCGCCCGGGCTGCGCCCGAAACTGGCCGATCCTGTCCCGATTAACGGGACTCCAATGAATGGAAACAACGCGGCGAACCTTGACCGCCTGGAGAAAACCGCGATCCTGGAGACGCTCGCAAGAACGAACGGACACCAACAACGAGCTGCCGAGATTCTGGGAATTTCCCGGCGGACTTTAAGCCGAAAGTTGAAGCTATATGGCATGGAAGCCGCCCGCCAAACTTGTGCCTCCTAAAGATTCGCGTGAAAGGGCCGATCACAACGGCAGCATGGGTGTGATCAACCGTAGAGCGGAGCAGCGCCATTCTTGTGATGGCCGTGTGAACCTCTCGCTGGATGAGCCCGTGCACCTGGAAATCGACGGAAGGCTGGTGGATTACAGCAAAAGCGGATTCCGCGCTTTCCACAACTACTCGGAGTTACGGTCGGGGCAGTTGGTGCAGTTCCGTCACGATGTGGCCTGCGGTACCGCAAAGGTAATTTGGAACCGGATTCTGCCGGAGCACGTGGAGTCTGGCTTTCTGGTTGTCTGATCGTAGTCTGGTAGAACCTCAGTTGTTCCCCCTCAACCGTGACGGTTGGGCCGGGAACTTGAGGAGCATTGTGGATGGTTCAAGCGCTCGGGCGGATTTGGAAGCCTGATGCGCGCAGATGATCCAGCTATTCAGGTTTTGGCTTTGCTTCCGGCGGCGCTTTCGCCCTGCGATAGTCGGCTGCCAGCTTCTTCGTAATCTTGTCTACCACGTCCGCGCTTGCGCCCATAAATTTAGCGCCCATGCTTTCCTCCGTCGCCGACCAGATCACATCCCCATTCTTGTTGACAAGCCGCACCGCGGCCACCGCCTCGTGTTTTCGTTCCTCCGACTTGTGGTTTTCGTTTTCGCCGACGCTCAAGGCGACGTTGGAGCGGTCCGAATAACGTTGATTCACCGTTGAGTTGTCATGCACACCCGGGAGGCTGATTTGCGAGTGAGCATTGATGCTGTCCGAAGAGGAATGCGAGTCGGTGAAAATCTCATCCTGCCCCGAACCTTTAAGCACAGCGTCCGCCTTTTCTTGGTCCTCGGTGACGATGAACAGCTTGGAAGCCTGGATGCTGCTCATCAGCATGTCTCGAATGGTCATGGCCGAGTGGCCGCCCGAGAGCAGATCGACGTAAATCCTCCGCACTTTGGCAAGTTCCGCCGTGGCATGCTGCTCCGGGGGTGGGTCGTCTGCAAAGAGCAACAGCAACAGAACCGGAATAATCATCCTTTGCCCCCTTTTCTAGCCTCGTCGTCCTGAAATTCCACCTTTCTTCCCGTACGCGCCTCCAGGCTTACGAGAATGGTTCGGATGTCGTCCTTGTCGACGCGAAAAACCATGGCCTGCTGCTTGCCCTGATCATCCTCGTAGCCGATCGTGAGAAAGTGCTCGCGTTTCTTACTGAGCAGAAAGAGAGGCGAGACGATCACGGCCGCCATGACCCGGCGGCTGGCCTTTTGGCCGTATTCCAGCAGGTTGATACGCTCATACGGGATACGCCAGCGCGCTTTACCGGAAGAGAACACAAAAAACTGCTCATCGATTGCTTGCAGATGTCCGCTGCAACCCTGTGGAATCTGGGAGATGGTCCCGCCGGCATATTCCGCCCGGCTGCCGTTGGAGCCTGCCGTGAGAACGAAGCAAGCCGCAAGGAATAGCGACGCAACTATTCTCGATGACATTTGTGCTGTAAGTTAGTACGATCGGGATGACGGAACTCTCAGGGGGAATCGCAACCCTGCAAGGATAATTCGCATCTAAAAAGCCGAGTGTTCTCACAGCATCTTACCTTCGTACGGCGAGCGGGACCGGAACTCTGGCGGCGCTACCAGGCCGAGGCACGGCGACCGATCCTGCCTGCGCCGCGACTGCCGGCGCCTGGGAAGTGGCCTGACCGGGGCATTCACGCCGCGTGGCTCGGCCACAGCACCGTGCTGCTCAGGATCGATGGGATCACCATTCTGACCGACCCGGTGCTCAGCGACCGCTGCGGGATCGGAATCGGTCCTTTTACCTTAGGATTGCGGAGGTTGGTCGCGCCGGCTCTCGATCACCTGCAACTGCCGCGCATCGATCTAATCCTGCTTTCCCATGCGCACATGGACCACTTCGACATCCGGACGCTGCGCTGGCTGGAACGGAAGCATACCGAGGTGGTCACGGCGGCACACACTTCTGATCTGCTTCGTGTGGAGCAATACAAGGCGGTACACGAACTGGGCTGGGATGAACAGGTGCGCATCGGCGATCTCTCGATCCGGGCGCTGGAGGTGCGGCACTGGGGGGCGCGGATGCGGTCCGACACCCATCGCGGGTATAACGGATACCTGCTCGAAACCGATCGTTATCGCGTCGTTTTCGCGGGAGATACCGCGGCAACACGGCTGTTCCGCAAGGCCCGCAGCCACAGGCCGGTGAACCTCGCCATGGTGCCGATCGGCGCATACAATCCGTGGGTGTCCGCCCACTGCAATCCGGAAGAGGCGGTTCAGATTGCGAACGATTGCGGCGCCGAGGCCCTGCTCCCGATTCATCATCAAACGTTCGAGCTGAGCCGTGAGCCCTATTATGAGCCGATCCAGCGATTCAACGAGGCCGCGAGAGACCGGGTTGCGTTGCAGCAGATTGGCGAGGAGTGGACCCGCAGTTAGTGCACAGGCGCGGCAGCTTTTCCCGATGGCGGTTTCCTCATCAGCAGCAGCAAGGGCAGGATCGCAAGAAACACACAGGCCAGAATCACGAACACGTCGATATACGAGAGAATCGCGGCCTGTTGCTGCACCATTCCCCAGATCGAAGCATAAGCCTTCGAACTGGAGAGCACCGGACCCGAACCCTGTGCCTGATACATCGAGCGCATGTTCTGAATCATTTGGCGTGCTGCCGGGTTATAGGCAGTCACGTTTCCAGCCAGCACATTGATATGCTGCTGCTCGTGACGGGCGATCAAAGACGTGGTGGTCGCAATTCCGAAGCTTCCCCCCAGGTTGCGCATCAGGTTGAACAAGCTCGTGGCGTTTCCCATCTGCTCCTTAGGGATCGGTCCCATAGTAATGGTGGTCAAAGGCACGAACAGGCACGCTAGCGAAATGCCCTGGACGAACTGCGGCCAGAAGAAATTCCAGTAGCCGGCGTTCAAATTGAGGCGCGACAGTTCGAACAAAGTGGCGGCCGACACGATAATTCCCACCACCAAAAACTTGCGCGGGTCGCGATTCGGGAGGATGGCTCCGACCAGCGGCATCGCAATGAACGATCCCATTCCGCGCGGCGCCATGGTGATGCCGGCCTGAAGCGCGGGATATCCGAGCAGCGTTTGCAGCCAGATCGGGATGAGCACCATGCTGCCATAGAGCACGAAACCGACAACCGTCATGAGCGTGGCGCCGGCCGCGAAGGTGCGGTTTTTCAGCACGCGTAAATTAAGCACCGGCGCCGCCGCCAGCAACTCGCGCGCCACGAATGCCAGGACTGCCAAAACCCCGATTGCCAGCAACATCACGATAAAGTGCGAAGAAAACCAGTCCTCCTGCTGGCCTTTGTCGAGCATCACCTGTACCGCGCCGATACCCACCGCGAGCATACCTATGCCCCAGTAATCAACAGTGGATTTCCGGCCAATGTAGGGGGGATCGAAAATGAACCAGCGGGTCATCAAAATCGACGCGAGACCGACCGGGATGTTGATGTAGAAAACCCATCGCCAGCTATAGCTCTCGGTTAGCCAGCCTCCCAGAACGGGGCCGAGAATCGGTGCGACGACAATCCCAAGCCCCCAGAATCCCATGGCTTTCCCGCGATCCTGCGGCGGGAAGGCCTCCAGCAGGACGGCCTGCGACAGAGGCTGCAGGGCCCCTCCGGCAGTTCCCTGCATGATCCGGAAGACCACGAGCCAGGGCAGGCTCGGGGCGAGACCGCACAGAAACGACGCGATGGTGAACCCCGTGACCGACATCATCAGCAGGCGTTTGCGGCCGAACTGGTTCGCGAGCCAGCCGGTAATGGGGAGGATGATCGCATTGGCGACCAGATAAGACGTGAGGGTCCACGTCGCCTCGTCTACAGTGGCCGAAAGGCTGCCCGCGATGTGCGGCAGCGAGACGTTCACCACCGTGGTATCGAGCACCTCCATGAAGGTGCCGAACATAACGGTTACGGCGATGATCCACGGGTTGATGTGCCGCGGGTTCACCGGCGCGGTGAGCGCGTCAGCGGGCATTCCGGGGCTGTTCCTCCTCGCGGCCTAAAGCGTGCGCGATCATACGGACGACAGTTTCATCGCCCAGCTTGGAACAGAACAGCGCATGGTACAAATGCGGGTCGCGCCAGTCCTGGTCGAAGTGATGACGGATGTAGGCGGATCGCATCTTGTCCTGATCGCTGAGGTAGGTTGGGAGGGCGAATCCACTGCCGTACGCTTCCCGCACGCGCCGGATGCGCTCATCCATCGGGGCGTAGACGAAAACGTGAAAAACATCGGCGCGGCCTTGCAGGACGCACTGGCCTCCGCGGCCCACGATTACGACATTCCCCATTTCAGCGGCCCGCTCGATCACCTGCCGGGAGAAGGCCGCCATTGCCTCGCCGTCGAATTGTTCTCCCGTTGCGACGCCTTCGAATGCTCCCAGCCCGAAAGTCTGTTTGCTCAGGCGATGAAGCCAGGAATCCAGCCTTTCATCATACTGGTGGCAGATTTTTGGATCGACGTTCGCGGAGCGTGCAATCTCAGTGATCAGGGAATTGTCGACAAGCTGCCATCCCAGCCGCGTGGCCAGTTGGGCGGCAATAGGACCGCCTCCGCTTCCGTATTCGCGACCCACCGTGACGACACGGAACATCAGTGATGAGATGCTGATCCGATTGGTTTTGCTTCAGCTACTCTGCGCCGTTCTACTCAACTTCGCGCGGAGCGTTATAGCCCTGCTTGCTGGCGACGATCTGGTACTTGATCGGCTTACCCTTCTGATCGACAATGCGCAGCGGTTCGTTGGTATCCGGGTTCACCAGGTCGACTTTAATCTTCCGAAACTTGCCATCGCGGCTCTGATTGGTCGGATGATAGGCGATTGAATACTGATTGCGGAGAGAATCCGATATGGCACGGTAAATTCCCGGATATTCCGCAGGGAATCTGGGGAAGAAAGCCATGCCGCCGGTTTCCTTCGCGAAGGTTCGCATTTCGTTGTCGGCTTGCAGGAAGTCCATGCGCTGGCCGGGGCCCATATACTGGTCGTAAATGATACGCAAAGCCTGCAGCAGGCTGATCGCGTAGATCGGAACCCCTGCTTCCTGTATGGCTTTGCGGGCCTTGTCGAAGGTGAGCTTGCTGAACGTGTCGCGTCCGGAGGCGATGAGCAGGATCGCCTTGCGGCCTTCGATGTCCTTCATACGGTCGCAGGTATCCACTACTGCGTCGAAAAGGTTGGCCTCAGAGAAACCAGCGATACGGAGGCGCGCCATGGCTTCCTGGGTTTTCATGCGATCGGTGGTGAAATCCGACAGGATTTCGGAGCGCATATCGTAGGCCACCACGGCGACATAATCTTCCGGTTTCAGCGTCTGCACGAAACCATAGGCCGCGGTCAGCGTCTCATACCAGCCTTCCGACCAATATTGCTGGTAGAGGTTGCTGAACTCGATCACCATGGCGATGGTCATCGGCGCTTCGTTGGAGGTGCCAAAGGTCGCCAGCGGTTGCGGTACGCCGTCCTCGAGGACCCGGAAATTGCCCTTCGGGATCTTGGGGATGAAGTTGCCTTTGTTGTCGAGAACGGCAACATCGAGTTGTACCGTGGTTACGTCGCTTTTGAAGGTAGGCAGCCCTTCGGGGGCCTCTTTGTCCTTTTTGGAGAACTGCGAAGGAATCTTCGGCAGGTCCTTGTTGTCCGTTGTGTCGGATGTCGAGCCTGAGTCCTTCTTGCGAGGTTTTGCTACCGTCTCGGACGACTGCGATTGCGGTCCTTGCTGTTGGGCGAGAAGCACGAGTGGGGCGACGAGCAGAGACACGCCGGCCAATGCAGCGGTGATACTAAAGCGTTTCATAGGCACTTGAGCGAACTATACCAAAACTGTTGACGTAGCAGCGACGAATGCCGTTACCGTAGCGTCTTGCGAACCTTTGGAAAACTGTGGAAGCGTGAAGCGGACTTCAGCCCAATGCGAACTCGGCGATGTAAGGCAGGTTTGCAACCTGCGGCGGGTTTGAAACCCGCCTCCACCTCTTCGACATGACTCGACAAGCACCGGTAACAAACCGTACTTCCAGATACTTTTCAATGCACCCACTTGTCGCGGTCGGAGCCTTGTTTCTTCAGGTAAACCTGGAACTTACGCTTGGCTCGCTGGATCTTCCAGTCGTGATATTGGCGGCGCATCGGGCCGATCACATCAAACCCCACGTTGCGCGGCAATTTCATGTAGATATAACCGAACAGCAAACCGCCGAGATGCGCGAATTCGCTCACGCCGGTGTTGACTCCGCGGAAAGCCGACAGGAACGAGATAGCGCCCACAATCAGGACGAACCAGCGGACCTGGATCGGGATCAGGAAGCCCCATAAAATCGTACGCGTCGGGTACATCATGGCATACGCCAGCAGGATTCCGAAGATAGCGCCGGAAGAGCCGATGGTCGCAATTCCAGGATTCCCGAAAGGCAATAAATAATTAACAATAACGACGCAAATTCCGGCGCCTACTCCGCAGAAGAAGTAGAACTTCAGGAAGCGCCGCGTTCCCCAGTCGCGCTCCAGATCGGCGCCGAACATCCACAACGCAAGCATGTTCCAGATGATGTGCATGAAGCCGCCATGCAGGAACATGTAGGTGACAAGCTGCCATACGGCCAGTCCCTCGATCACGATTCGCGGCGTGAGCGCCAGCCAGGCGAACACGGTTCCTAACGCCGTGCCTTGGGCAAAGAGGCTGAGGATAAAGATGGCTACGTTAGAGATCAGGAGCCACTTGACGCCTGGGGGGAACCCCGGAACATAAAACATTCCGGGCGTGCGGTATCTACTGCGATTTGCCATGGGAGCGCGCGCGGACGGTGCCTACGATTCAGAATATCACGCAAGCGGGCGCGGCTCGAGCGATGAGATAGATTTGTTGGAGGAGGTTCGGATGCGGCGGACGTTGCGGTCTCTAAGCAAGAGCCCAGGGTTCTCCCTGGTAGTCGTAGGCATACTCGCCGTGGGTATCGGAGCCAATACGGCGCTGTTCAGCATCATTGATAAGGTTCTGCTGCACCCGCTTCCGTTCGCCGATTTGGACCGGCTGGTGGAGGTGGATGGGCTTACCGGGAGTGGACGATCAGCCGGCATCACACCATCCGACATCGACTTCTTCACAGCGCGCGTGAAGGCATTCGAGAGCACGGCGAAATACCAGTGGCAGGTTCCTGCTTTGACCGGCGTGGATAATCCGGAGAACATCACGGGCATCGAGATTAATGAAACGCTCTTTCCAATGCTCGGCGCCACGCCGCGCCTCGGCCGGGGATTCCGTCCTGACGAGTTTCAAAGCGGCGCCGCGCCCACGATCCTCATCGGAAACAAGATCTGGCGGCAGCACTTTCACGCCGATCCCAATATCGTGGGGCGGCAGATCCTGCTCGACGGCAAGGGCTACACGGTGCTGGGGGTTATGGGGCCGGATTTCGCGTTTCCGCAGCCGGCGCACCAGTTCTGGATACCGCGCGTCACCAGCCGGATTACTCCGGACGACTTGAGCCACTATTACACGTTCATCGCCAAGCTGCGCCGCGGCGTTTCCCTCGATCAGGCGCAACGGGAGTTGGATGCCGTCACGCCTTCCGTGCCCGGAAATCCGAATCGCGCGAAAGGCTGGCATGTCCAGGTCAAAACCTTTACCGACCAGTTCACGGGGCCGTTCCGTCGAGCGCTGCTCATTTTGTGGGGCGCAGTGGGGCTTGTACTGCTGATCGCCTGCGCCAACGCCGCGAACCTGCTCTTGACGCGAGCCTCCATGAGGCATCGTGAGTTTGCGATTCGCGCATCGTTGGGCGCCGGGGCCTTGCGCCTGGCGCAGGAACTTCTGGCGGAGAGCGCGGTGTTAGGTGTCGCCGCTGGAGTCCTCGGCGTGGGGCTGGCGGCTCTACTGCTGCGTCTGCTGACCTGGTTGTTCGCCGGATCCTCTCCTGTCCCGCAGCTCGATCGCGTCTCGCTGAACGGTTCGGTGCTGGCGGCAACGCTGGGCTTTGTTCTATTCACGATTGCGGTCTGCACGGTACCGGCGTGCTTGGATTTGTGGCGGTCCAACCTGACCGATGGCTTTGGGTCGAATTCACGGAGCGTTTCGAGCAGCCGGGCCGGGAATCGGACGAGGTCGATCATGACCGCATTCGAGGTGGCTCTCTCCATCATGTTGCTGATCGGCGCGGGTCTGATGGTCCGGAGCCTGGAGCGGCTATTGGATGTGCACCTGGGATTCGAGCCGCAGCACGTTCTAACGGCGCGCGTATCGCTGCCGGTGCAGGTGAAGGGGAAGCCGGAGACCATCGCCCATTATCAGCGAATGCTCAGCGAAGTGCGCACCGTTCCGGGTGTCCTGGACGCGGGGATCACACCGGTTCTCCCGCTGGGGAATTTGAGCGCCACGACGTCGTTCAGCGTGGAGGGGCATGTTCGCACGCCCGAGGATCAGAAGTATTTTCACGGGACCTATTTCTATCCGGTGAGCCCCTCGTATTTTTCAGCGATGGGGATGCGTCTGCTTCGCGGGCGGGATTTTACGGAGGCGGATTCGGCGGACGCGCCAAAAGTGGCGATCGTGAGCGAAGGACTTGCGCGTCACTACTGGCCGGGCGAGGACCCGATCGGTAAACGTGTCTCCCGGGAAGATGAGCCGACTCCGGGTAGCTGGCTCACCGTGATTGGCATGGTGGAAAGTACCAAGCACGTTGGCCTGGCTGCCGAGGCCGGCGACGAGGTTTATTTCCCGTTTCAACAGGTGTTCCTCGGGGCGCGCTACACGACGCTGGTAGTGCGGTCGGCCGCAGATCCGATGAGCGTTGTCTCCGGCATTCGACGGAAGATCCACGATGTGGAACCCGACCAGCCGGTGTCGGAGGTCAAAACCATGCAGACGCTGGTGCTGGGGTCGGCTAGCGACGTGCGCTTTCGCGCACTGCTTTTGGAGATTCTGTCAGGCCTGGCGCTCGGGCTGGCGATCAGCGGCCTGTTCGCGATGGTGTCCTACATGGTGACTCAGAGGACGCGTGAAATCGGGATTCGTGGCGCGCTGGGGGCGTCGTCGCGGGACATCGTGCGTTTCGTGTTGGGGTTGGCCATGCGTCCGGTTTTGGCCGGCGGCGTTGTCGGTGTTGCCGGCGGACTTTTGGCCGCGCGAATTCTGCGTTCAGAACTCTTTGAGACGCCGCCAGCCGATCCTGCCGTGATTGCGAGCGTCGTCGCGCTGCTCATCATATCGAGCATAGTGGCGGCGATGGCACCCGCTTGGAGAGCGGTGCGCATCGATCCGGGCCAAACGCTGCGAGCGGAGTAATGAGGCTATTCGGCGAGGCGCCGGTCACACATCAACCGGCGCGATGCGGCAGCGTGGGCGATTCCCAAGTTCGCGCTGCCCTTCAGGGTTCCAAATAATTCCTTGGCTCCGCTGAAATCGCCTGTGTTGAAAAGCGCCATGGCTCGCTCGTAGACCTGCAGATCCGAGGGCTGCGTCGGCCTGGTTTCCATTTTTCGCGTGCCTTCCGTCTTCTTAGCCATGCAGGATAATTGGGGAAGCTTATCAAAAGGAGGATTCGAACGCAATGGAGGACAGTTACGAGGAGACTTTAGAATCGGTCGGCCGTCGTGTGTTGGATTGCCGGGCGGCGGCGGAGACGGACCCGGCCACGCTGCCGGCGTTGGCCGCGGCGCTGATCGACTACGCAGGCATCCTGAGCGACTACGAGCAGCCGGAAGAAGCACTTCAGGCCATGGGCGAGGCGGTGCAGTTATACGGGCGGTTGGTTGCCGGCGGGGAATCCAGGTTTCTGGCCGACTTTGCGAGATCGCTCAACAATCGGGGAGCAATGTTGAGCGAGTTAGGCCGGCTAAAGGAAGCGTTCGAGTCCACCGAGGAGGCCGTGAAATGCCATCGACAACTGGTTGAGCAGGGCCCTGCCGGGTTCGAGCCGGCGTTGGCCAGTTCTCTGAACAATCTCGGTGCGCTGCTGGCCTCGCTGGATAAAAATGAGGAAGCAATCCAGGTCGCCGACGAAGCCATCGAGATTTACCGGCGGCTGGCTGAGGAGAAGCCGGAGTTGTTTGTGCCGCTATTGGCGACGTCTTTTGGGTCGAAGGGCGCGGTGCTGCGAAGTTGCGGTGACAAAGCCGGGGCCGTGGAGGCGTTTCGCGAGGGTGTCGCGACATTGAAGCCGCAGTTCATGGCATCCCCGAAAATACTTCGTTCGTTGATGACGAACCTTGCCATTGATTATTCGAAGGGCTGTGCGATGGCCGGGATGAAGGCGGATTGGACCTTGTTGGGTGGCGTAATTCCGCAGTTGGCGGAAGAGGGTTAGCTTCAGGTTTGGGCCGTGCCCTCGAACCCAATCGCAAGGTCGATCTTGACCGCGTCTGACACCGCTACGCTCCCGCAAAAGCGACGATATCCGTAAGCATACGATTTGTGTGCGTGAACGGCAGAGCATGTGCGGCATCCTCGTACACCAACAGCCGGCTGCCGGCGATGAGCTCGTGAGTCGGGCGTCCGTTCAATTCCAGCGAACTCGATTTGTCGATGTCGCCATGCAGGACCAGCGTAGGCGTTCGAATGGTTCGAAGCTCGGGGCGGAAATCGGTTTCTGTCATGACCTTGTTCAGATCCGAGAGCACTTTGATGGAGCCGCGGTCCACGATCTGGCGGACCCACCAGTCCATGGTTTCGACCGGCACCGGGTTTTTGGGAAGGCCGAAAAAGTCCGGCGCCGCGTTTGCTACCAGATGCGGGAAGTCCCGCTTGAACGACTCGCGGATCTTCTCCAGAGTCTCTTTGGGCGTGCCGCTTGGATTGTCGTCGGTTTTCGTAATAAACGGGGTCGTGGGTGCAATCAGGACCGCATGCGTAACGCGGCGGCCGCGGTAGCGCGTCAGATATCGGACCACCTCCGCTCCTCCCATGGAATGACCGACCAGAACGACGTTCTGCAGATCCAGTCCATCCAGGACAGAGGCCATATCGTCGGCGAGGGTGTTGAAATCGTACCCGTGGCCGGGCGCATCGGAACGTCCATGACCCCGTCGGTCGAATGCCACGCAGCGCCATCCCCGTTCCGAGAGACTGGTCATCGGAATATCCCACCAGTCGGAGCTGAGCGCCCATGGCGCCACGAAGACGATCGTCCGGCCGGTTCCCCAGTCCCGAAAATGGATCCTGGTCTTATCGCGGGTCTCGATCATAGTGGGCCGCGAAGCGACTTGAGAAGGTTGCTTGGCCGCGTAAGCCAAGCCCCCGCCAGTAAGGGCTGAAATCATCGATTTCAGTGCAAATCGTCTTTTCATGCCCAATCGTAGCCCGGCTGGCACGGCTCAACAATTACCTGCGAGGTAATGTTCGATTTACCGTGCCCCTAATAAAATAAGGGCATGGCAGACGCAGCCGTTTCGATTGGACCGCGGTTTCGCGCCTGGCGGCAGACGCGCGGGCTGAGCCAATTCGAACTGGCCAGCCGGGCCGGGTTTTCCGTGCGGCATGTCAGTTTTATTGAAACCGGTCGATCCCATCCCAGCCGTGAAGCGGTGCTTGCCTTGGCCGAGGTGCTTGACCTGCCCTTTCGCGAGCGCAATCACCTTCTCGAAGCCGCCGGCTTCGCCCACGTCTTTCGCGAAACCCCTCTCTCAGCGGACGAGATGGCTCACATGCGCGACATGCTGCAGTTCATCCTCGACCGGCATCTGCCCTATGCCGCGATCGTATTGGATCGTCACTCGACCTGCTTGTTGGGGAATCGGGCTGCCGGCCAATTTCTCCCAATGTTAATATCCCCAGCGCTCATCGGCCCGCATAATAACCTCCTACGCGCCGTTTTTCATCCCGAGGGTGTTCGCCGCTGGATCGTGAACTGGCCGGAGGTGGAATCACATCTATTAAGCCGCGCAGAGCGGGAATTGAGCTCAGCGGAAGACCCGGTCGGGGCTGAGTTGATGGCTGAGATCAGGAGCTACGCCAGTCCTTCGGCATTATCGGACTCGCGCATTGCGCCGCGTCCCGGGGACCTTTTGCTTCCGATTCATATACGCATGGGTGATCTTGATCTGCGCCTGTTCAGCACCATCATGACTTTAGGCACGCCGCACGACGTTACTTTGCAGGAACTGAGGATCGAAACGTTCTTCCCCGCCGATCACAACTCCGAGCGTTGTTGGCAGCAGAATTTCGCGGAGAGTGCGTAATCTGCCTCCGAACCGGTCCCGTACAGCTTATGGCTGGGGGCGGGCAACAATCTGTAGCAGGCCACCCATGATGGCGACGTTCTTAAGGAACTGAACCGCCGCCGACTGCAATTGCTCCTGCGGGATGCCCCAAACCGGATGGATCACCAGGGTGATGGGAATCAGGTATAGAAACAGCACCAGGGCTGCCCATTTCTCAAATGGCCCGACGAGCAGTACCAGTCCTCCGCCGATTTCGACAAGAACCACGATGATCAAGGCAATTTGAGGCAGCGGCACTCCTTTGGAACCGATGAGCGCCGCGGTTGCGCTCCAGTTCGTAATCTTGCCATACCCGCTGATGAGGAAGATCACCGCGATGAGAAGCTTGCCGAAAATCGCAACCCACTTGTTATTCATGATTGGCCCTTATAGTGCTACATGCGTACGTGGAATCGTGAAAAACATGACGCAAACCAAGCCGATGGCGCGGCGGCTGGGCACACATACCCAGAGACTCGCTGGAAATGACGTAAGTTACTCATTAATTGATGTTTATAGTGTTACTTGCGCACTTCTGGCCGCCCTTGCATCGGGCCGGCGAAACCGCCTGCCCAACCTCGGAGCGAGAAAGAGGGAAGGATTGGGTGTTTTCACGCATATAGTAGGTAGGACAAATCAGAAAGGTATACTAAAGGTTCAGGAGAACTATGAAGATCTACGCTAAGTTCGCTTTCCTCGTGGTAGCGATCGTCGGGGTCCTCGTGTGGCTGGCGATGGGTGGAATCAACGAGAGCAAGTCGTATTACAAGAGCATCGCCGAGCTCAACACCATGGGTCACGACGCTATGAACAAAAAGCTGCGGGTGGGCGGAGACGTGGTGGCGGGGTCGATTACACACAATGGCCGTGAGGTCTCCTTCACACTGAAACAGGATGCCCTGATGCTGAAAGTGGTCTACAACGGCATGGAGCCGCTGCCGGACACATTCAAGGCAGGGGCGCAGGCACTCGCCGAAGGCAAACTCGGAGCCGACGGCGTGTTCCAGGCCAGCAAAATTCAAGCTAAATGCGCGTCGAAGTACGAGGCCAAGCCCGTGCAGAACAAGGACGCGCTGCAAAATCGCGCAGGGATGTAGTTGTTCGCTCGAAAAACCCAGGCTCGCAGTTAGGACAGATCTCCACATGGAAAATATTGGTGCACTTGCCATCCTACTCGCTTTCTGTCTAGCCGTATACGCGGTGCTCGGCTCCGTGATCGGCAAGCTGAAACGCAAACCTTTTCTTATCGTTAGCGCTGAACGAGCTGTGTATTCGGCATGGGCGCTGATCACGCTGGCCTCGGGGATTCTGGTCTACTCGCTCATCACGGGCGACTTTCGTATTGCCTACGTGGCGTCGCACAGCAACAAGGCGATGTCGCTGCCGTACAAGTTCGCGGCGTGGTGGGGTGGGCAGGAAGGGTCGCTGCTGTTCTGGTCATTCCTGCTGTCGACTTATGCAGCGGTCGTGCTATTCACCAATCGCAACAAGTTTCGCGACATGATGCCGTACGTGACGGCCATCCTGTCGACCGCTCTAGCATTCTTTCTGATCCTGATCACCTTCGTGGCAAGCCCCTTCAAGATGCTGGCCGCGGGGCGGGGCATTGCGGACGTCGGCGATGGACGCGGGCTCGATCCGCTGCTGCAGTACTGGACCATGGCCATTCACCCGCCGATGCTGTATCTCGGCTATGTCGGGTTCACGGTTCCGTTCGCGTTCGCCATCGCTTCGCTGATCACGAAGCAGAAAGGCGAAGCCTGGATTCACACCACGCGGCGCTGGACCCTGATCACATGGATGTTCCAAAGCACGGGCATCATTCTCGGCGCGGGATGGGCGTACGCGGTGCTCGGTTGGGGCGGCTACTGGGGCTGGGACCCCGTGGAGAACGCTTCGCTGCTGCCCTGGATCACCGGAACCGCATTCTTGCACTCCGTGATGATGCAGGAGAAGAAGGGCATGATGAAGATCTGGAACATCGTGCTCATCTCGACGACGTTCTTCCTTTGTATCTTCGGGACGTTCCTGACGCGATCGGGCATAGTGAGTTCGGTTCATGCCTTCTCGCAGGGATCGATCGGCAAGTTCTTCGTCACGTTCCTGGCAATTGGAATCGCGGCGACGATCTACCTGATTCTCGACCGGCTGCCGTATCTGAAGAGCGAGGCGCATCTCGAGAGTGTCGTCTCGCGTGAATCGAGCTTCCTGTTCAATAACCTGATCCTGCTGGCAAGCTGCTTTGCGGTGTTGTGGGGCACTTTGTTCCCGGTGATTTCCGAAGCTGTGACCGGCGAGAAGATCAGCGTCGACAAGCCCTTCTTCGAGCGAATTAACATACCGATCGGGTTGTTCCTGCTGTTCCTGACCGGGGTCGGACCGCTGATCGCGTGGCGGCGCAGCTCGCTGGAAAGCCTGAAGCGAGCATTCTTGTGGCCCACTGTTGCGGCGCTGGCCCTGATGGCAGCTTTAGGTGCGCTGGGCTTCTATGAGCATCCGTTTGCCATGGTTTCCTTCGGGTTGTGCCTGTTTGTGACCGTGACCGTCGCGATGGAGTTCTTCAAAGGCGCGCGGGCCATCAGCGCGAAGTCGGGAACCGGCCTGATTCCCGCCATGATCGAGCTGACGCATCGCAACACCCGCCGCTACGGCGGGTACGTCGTACACATGGGCATCGTGCTCATGTTCATTGGGTTCACGGGCGCGGCGTTTAACAAGGAACAGACCGTCGAAGTCGCGCAAGGCAGCGCCTTCGACATCGGCCGCTACACTCTCAAGATCGCCGAGATTCAGGACGGGCAGAACGACAACTACATCTGGAGTGCGATGCACATTAACGTGTTCGTCGGTGCCAACCAGATCGCGACGCTGATTCCGGAGAAGCGCTTCTACCAGGCCAGCCGCAGCCAGGCGAGCGAGGTTTCGATCCGTCGGCGGCTGAACGAGGATTTATACGTCAACTTCGCCGGCGTTAACGACAATGGCAAAGCCGTGGTGCAAGCCTACGTGAATCCGCTGGTTTCGTGGGTTTGGATTGGCTACTGGGTTCTGCTGTTCGGCACGATCACCTGCCTCGTACCGAGCAAGCTGAAGCTTGCCTATGCAAGGACGCAGGTAGTAGGGATTACCAAAAAACATGTCCCGGTGGAAAAGTAGTTTACTCATTCTAATCGTTACGGCCGTCGCCCTGGCGCAGACTTCGGATTTTCTCGATCCGAACATCAAGCGCGGCGGCGAACGGCTCGCGTGTTTGTGCGGCGGGTGCAAGAACAGCGTCGGAAGCTGTCCGATGCTGGGCTGCCACTATGCCACGCCGGCGCGCGAAAAGATCCGCAAGATGCAGGCGGCCGGATTCACCGACCAGCAGATCGCGGACGCCTTTGTCCGGGAGCGCGGGATTCAGGCCCTGGTGACACCACCGGCCGAGGGATTCAATGCCTTGGCCTGGGTGATGCCGTTTGTGGCCATCGGACTGGGGCTGCTGGCGATCTCGATTTTCATCAAACGTTTTGGCGCCAAACGCGCCGCGGCTGGGGTGCCGCAAGTCGACAGCGAGATTCTCGACCGGTACCACGAACAGATCGAAAAAGAAACATCCAAGCTGGATTAAATGTTCCTATCAGTGGCAGTACTTTTGACGGTCGGCACGCTTGTGTTCACACTGTTTGTGCGAAGCAAGGACGTCCCAGCAGCGGTGCCCGTCTCGCCGACCCAGCATCTCGAGGAACGAAAGGCGCAGATCTACGACAACTTGCGCGACCTGCAGTTTGAGTATCGGCTCGGCAAGCTGTCCGACGAGGATTATCAGAAGACGAAGCTTGGTTTGCAGGCTGAGTTGGCCAAGATTTTAGCAGAGATGGACGCGGTGAAATCGACTCAGCCGCCGGCGCCTGCCGTGAAAGCCGTGTTGAAATCCGTCCCCAAGGCCGAATCGGAGGACGGTTTGACGTGTCCCCATTGCGGAGCCACGTTTGAGCGCGCGCTGAAGTTCTGCGGCGAGTGCGGAAAGGCAATGGCATGAAGACCTGGATTGTCGCGGTAATTTTGGCGGCGCCGGCTTTTGCCGCTGTTGATGGGACGATCGTCAACGGCACTACCGGGAAGCCGCAGCCGAACGTTGTTGTTTCGCTCGTTGAGCCGACACAGGCCGGTATGCAAAACCTCGGCAGCGCGAAGACCGACGCCGAGGGCAAGTTCCGGTTTGAGAAGGGGGGTGCGGGCGGTCCGCAGCTGGTGCAGGCGATCTATGACGGCGTGATGTACAACCGCATGCTGCCTCCCGGAACGCCGACGAGCGGTGTTCAGGTTGAGGTTTACGAAGCTTCCACGAAGCCGGACGTCGCGCAGGTGGCGCAGGACATGATCCTGTACCAGCCGTCGGATTCGCAAGTGACCGTGAACGAGAGCGTCATTTTCCAGAACGGTTCCAAGACCACGTATAACGATCCGAAGGGGACTTTCCGGTTCTATTTGCCGCCCGAGGCGGCTGGCAAGGTGAACGTGACGGTGGTGGCGCCGGGCGGTATGCCCGTGCAGCGTCCTGCCGAGAAGACGAAGGATGCCGACGTTTACGCGGTTTCATATGCGGTGAAGCCGGGCGAGACGCGATTCGATTTGTCGTACTCGTTCCCGTCGGCGAATCCACTGGTGGTTTCGGGAAAGGTTCTGCACAAGGAAGGCCCGACCCGGTTGGTGGTGCCTGCCGGCGTTACGCTGAAAAGCGACGATGTCACGGCGCTGGGCGAGGAGCCGCAGACTAAGGCTTCGATTTTCGAGGTAAAGGGCAAAGAGTTTAAGGCGGAGTTGTCGGGAAGTGGGGCGCTGAGTTCCGGGGATTCTACGGGTGCTCCGGCGGACGACGATTCCGGCGCGCCCCAGATTCATGAGATTCAACCACATGTCTACGACAAGCTGCCCTGGATCTTAGGGATTGCCCTGGTGGTGTTGGCGCTTGGGTTTGTGGTGCTGTACCGCTCGGATCGGGCCGAGGCTGTTTCGGCGGTGGAGAGTCCCGCGCCTGCTAAACCCGAACGGGAACGCAAGGGAGCTGTCTCCCGATGATGGTCCGTTGTAGGGCAGGATTGCATCCTGCGCGCCGGTTTCCAACCGGCGCTGGGCGGGTTACAAACCCGCCGCAGGTTGAAAACCTGCCCTACAAGGATCAGGAGCTGTCTGTCTAATGCCGGCCCTGTCCATCCAAAACGTCTGGAAATATTTCGGGGATTATCCCGCGCTCCGGGACGTCTCCTTCGACGTCGAGGAAGGCTCGTGCCTGGCATTACTCGGACGAAACGGGGCAGGGAAGACCACGCTGCTCAAAATTCTCGCCGGCCTTTCGAAGCCCGGCAAAGGTTCCGTGAAGATCCTCGGCGACGATACCCGCGCGCAGGCGACCCGCCGCCAAATCGGCGTGCTCGGCCACGGGATCGGTATTTACGACGAGTTGTCCGCCCAGGAAAATCTCCTCATCTTCGCCAAGCTTTACGGTGTCGCCAATCCGCAGCGTGTGGTCGACGACTGGCTGGAACGAACCGGCCTCGCACATGTCCGCGAAGGTCTCGTGCGCGAATTTTCACGCGGTATGCGGCAGCGTCTTGCGGTAGCGCGCGCGTTTCTGCACGAACCGGCCATGATGCTTCTGGACGAGCCGTTCACGGCGCTCGACGATCGCGGCATCGCCGTACTGCAGGAGTTTCTTGACCAGGCCCGCCGCGACGGACGCACCATCATCATGTCCACGCACCAGTTACGCGAGGCTCTGGAACTTGCCACCGATGTGGCACTTATTAATCGCGGGAAGCTCGCCTACCGCGGCGCACGAACACAGGAAATGCTCGATGACCCCACTCTCCTCTACCGAATCTACGGCTAGAGTGGCGGGTGAAACCGCCCCAGCCGCCCCTCGGTTCCAGTGGGTGCGGCTCGTGCTTACGATCGCCGGCAAGGACCTGCGGTCGGAGCTGCGGACCAAGGAAACCATCAACGCGGCGCTGGCGTTTGCGCTTGTCATCCTGCTGCTGTTCAGCTTTGCGTTCGACCCAAGCTCCGACCAGGTGCGCGAAATCTCCGGCGGCCTGCTGTGGCTGGTTTTCATGTTCGCCGGGGCGTTGGTGCTGAATCGCAGTTTTTCGCGGGAGCTCGCCAACGATTGCCTCGACGCGCTGATCGCTTCTCCAGCCACCGGCGCGCAACTCTGGCTTGGCAAGGCGCTCGCGAATTACGTTCTGCTGCTGACGATCGAAATCGTCTGCCTCCCGATTTTTGCCGTGTTCTATAACATCAATCTCACGAGCCAGGTTCCGTTATTGCTGCTGGTAATGGTGCTGGCCACGTGGTCGATGACCATCATTGGCACCACGTTCAGCGCGATGACCGTGAATCTGCGGCTGCGCGAGCTGATGCTGCCGACACTGTTGTATCCCATGCTGATTCCGCCCATTATGGGCGCGGTACAGCTTACGAGCACCATCATCGCCGGCGATCCGATCGCCGACAATAGCATCTGGTTCCGTTTGCTGGTGGCCTATGACATCATCTTTTCGTTGCTGGCCGCGGCACTCGTTGAAATCCTGCTGGTAGGGTAAATCCAAACATGCGACAAAAACTGATTCTTGCGTTTGCCGTTGCAGCGGCGGCGTTGCTGGCCTGGAATTTCTATAAGATCTTTATGATCGAGCCTGACGAGGCCAACCAGGGCGCCATCTATCGCATCATCTACATTCATGTGCCGTCGGCATTCACCTGCGCGACCGGCTTCTTTGTCTCGCTGCTGGCCAGCGTCGCGTTCCTGGTCCGAAAGGACCTCAAGTACGACGCCATAGCGGCATCGGTGACCGAGGTGGCGTGGGTGTTTGCCACTATTGTCCTGGTTACCGGCAGTATTTGGGGGCGCATCATCTGGGGCATCTGGTGGGCCTGGGATCCGCGGCTAACTTCGATGTTGATCTGCTGGCTGCTGCTGGTAAGTTATCTGCTGCTGCGCCGCGCGGTGGAGGAACCGAATCAGCGCGCGCGTCTCTCGGCCGTGCTGGCGATTTTCACTTTCACCGATTGGATCATCGTTTGGAAATCGATCGAATGGTGGCGTACGCAGCATCCCGGCCCGGTTCTTAGCATTCGCAGCGGCGGCGGCATGGCGCCGGGAATGGAAGCGCCGATTTACTGGAACTGGCTGGCGTTGGCTATGCTGGCAACGACTCTGGTCATGCTGCGGTGGCGGCAGGAAGGCGTCAAGCGCGAGATAGACGCGCTTCGCCGGTATGCGCACGCGCTATAGAAAGGTAAGACAGGTTTCGGCCTTAAGGATAAATTATGGACGCACGCAATATGACGTATATGTTTTACGGCTTCCTCGCGGCGTGGCTGATTGTGATCGGTTATGTGATCTCGATCGCGATGCGCGAAGGACGCCTCCGCCAGGAACTGGACCGCGTAAAGCGCCTGGTCGAAGGACGGGACGCCGAACAGCGTCGTGAGTCGTCACGCGCGGTGTAACGCAACGCGATAAAACGGTTGGCCGCCCCTGAGCGTCCAACCAGTGGCATGGGTCTGTTCTCGATTTCCCGCAGGGCTCTCCCCTACACGTCGGTAGCACTCGTTCTTGCGTTAATTTACGCCGGTTGGGTGTTTTGGTCCCGTTCCGACCGAAATCGCGCGTATGAGCGAGAAGCCAGGGAACATACCGGCGAAGCGGACCGCAAAATCGTTAGTGACTACGGAAACGGTCACTTGAAGATTCTTGCTGTATATCCTTCTCCAGCAGTCATTCACGCCGGCGAAAAAGGATTGCTTTGCTATGGAGTCTCGAACGCGGTGAGCGTCCAGGTTGCCGCGGAACCGAAGAGTTCCGCGCCTTCCGATCCGATCTGGCCCTCGCTGAGCCGCTGCGTCGACATTCATCCGAAAGTGACCACACAGTACACCTTAACGGCAAAAGACGCGTCAGGTACAACTGCCACGAAAACGGCCACGATCGAAGTGCAGTAACGACCGGAAAGAAGAAGCGATCAGCTTTCAGCTCGGACCCGGTGTGCTCTCTGCCGAGACCGCTGCGAACGACGTCCAATGCGTCCCAAATGAAAAGGGACGATAGCTTCCGGCATCTGATTCTTAGACCCGTCTTTAGGCGCGGAACCCGGCGCTGATCGCTGAAAGCTACTCGCTACTCCTAATTCTCTCCGTTCACCGTCAGCGTCGGGCTGTCGACCGTCGTTGTGCCCCACACCACGTTCGTGCCCCAAATCACGTTCGTAGCATTCGGCGAACCGGTGCCCCACACGACATTGCTGCCGGTGAGCAGAGAATTCCCCAGCGAATCCAGACCCGCGATGATGCTGGTGCCCCACACGATGTTCGTTCCCCAGACCACGTTGGTTCCCCAGACGATACCGTTGGAATTCAACATCGTGACCTTTTTGGATTTGGAATCGAACGAAGCGGTCGGAGATATCGCGCTCTTCCCCGAATTAACCGAATCAAAGGTCAGGAGAGCGGTAAGGACGTTCAGATATCCGGCGCCCACGGTGAAAACGTCATCACTGGACACGTAGCTGGAACCGGTTGTGGTGTCGACCACAACTGTGGAATCCGGCAGATCTTTCGAAGCGCTCTTCATCAGGCGGGCTTTCACAGTGTCCGGGCTCAACGTACCGTCCAGGTCGAAGAGAAGCGCCGCTGCGCCGCTCGCAACCGCCGCCGCCATGCTCGTTCCGCTCAGTTGCAGGAAGTTTTCAGCGGCGCCTTGAGGCGTGCTCAACTGCACGCGGGCTTGTGAGTAGTTTTTGTAGAGAGTCGACGTCGTGCTGGTGAGTGAGATGATGCGGTTTCCAGGCGCCACCAGGTCCGGCTTCACGATGTGGTCGATCGCGGTTGGGCCTTTGGAGCTGTAACTTGCCATCGTGTCGTCGCCGCGTTGTGACGTGCCCTCGCTCTTCATAGCGCCGACTGTAAGCACATAGGGATCGTTTCCAGGCGCGGTGATGGTGCCGTAACCCTGGGTGCCATGTGAATTATCCCGGCCGTTATTGCCTGCCGCCACCACTACCAGGATGCCTGCGTTCCAGGCTGCTTCCACCGCCTGGCAAAGCGGGTCCAGCTTGTAGCTTTCGTAAACAGGCCGGCCGAGCGACAGGTTGATGATGCGTATGTTGTAAGTGTTCTTGAGCTGGATGGCGCGGTCGATGGCCGCAATCACATCGCTGTCACGCCCGCCGCCGTTCTGATCGAGCGCCCGGAGGTTGACGATGTTTACTTTCGGCGCCAGGCCCTGGATGGTCAGGCCGGCGGTATTGTTCGTGGACGTCGCGCCATTTGCTCCGATGATGCCCGCGACGTGCGTTCCGTGCCCATACGCATCGGCAGTGGACTTGTCGTAATTCGACGTGCCCAGGTTGACGAAACTCTCGCTGTAAACCAATCGGGACGCCGAACCGGAGCCCCAGTCATTCATCGCCGAAACGCCGCTGTCGATGACCGCCACGCCGATTCCGTTTCCGTTTTGGCCGATTAGCCAGGCCGCGGGAGCGAAGACTGTATCTTCGGTGTAATCGAACTGAACACCTGCTGCGGAAAGGACAAGATTCGGACTGATGTGCGCCACATCGGGATCGTTCGCGAGCGCCGCCAGTTCGCTTTGCGGGACCGTGAGCGCCTCGGCGTTGATGCTATGAAAGCTTCCTCGATGAATCGCGTGATGGGCGCCCGCTGTGTGCGTTGTCCATGCCTGCGAAGAGCGGTATTGGACAATCACGTCCACCATCTCGTCGGACGTCTGCGCGTGGGCGATTACGCCAAAAACGAGGGACACGCAACAGAGTACTACCCCACTGAGCCGCTTCATCTGGTCCCTTTTAAAGCATGTCGGGAACCAGGACGTTACAGCGCTAACTAGTTGATTCCCTAGGCGCCAAATGCCGATGTGACGAACCCAACGAGACAAGCTGTCGCAACGAGCATGGGCAGGTGACAAACTGTCCCATCGAGGGACAGCTTGGCGCAAGAAACAAAATGCCCCGGAGCATGCGGTAAGACGCAGGCCCCAGGGCACAGGAGGATTCAGCGAAAATGACAGACTAACGTTCGAAATAGCCGTGAGCGAACTCGGGCTTCACCGTCACAGCCTGCTTCCAGAACTTGCGCGCTTCGTCGGATTGGCCGGCGGTCTTTAGCGCGTGACCCAGATTCAAGAGCGCTTCAGCGAAGTCCGGCTTTTCTGCGACGGCTTCGCGATAAAGCTTGATGGCATCGTCGATCTGGCCGGATTTCTGCAGCAGCAGCCCCGTGTTGTAGAACAACTCGGGCGACCGCTCGCCCTGCTCAATTAACTTCGCCTGCAGATCAAGAGCCTGCTCCCACGATTCGCTCTCGATGGCCAGGGCTGCGAGCGCACGAAGTGCATCGACAGCGCTGGGATCCAACTGCATGACGGCACTGAACGCTTTGACCGCTCCTTCGCGGTCTCCGGAGTGCCAGCAGGCTAGACCCAGATTCATTTGCGCTTCGACCCAGTCGTGCCGCTTTCTCAGACAATACTCAAATGCTTCGATACTGCCGCGGTAATCGTGCTTGAGAAGGCGAGTATAGCCAAGCTGGAACCAGGCGCCGTCGAGATCCGGATTGTTCGCCACCAGCTTGCTGTAGACACGCTCAGCTTCTTCGGTCTCGTGTTGCGCATCGAGCACGGTCGCCAGGTTGTACAGAGCGTCCTCGAGATCCGGGTTAAGCTGCAACGCCCGCTCGTAGCACTGCCGTGCCTTATCGAGGCTTCCCGCCTGTTGGAATAGCGCTCCGAGATTTACGAATGCCTGTTTTGCCTCGGGCCGGATCCGAACCGCCTCTGAATACGCCTTGGTAGCGGCCTCCACGTTTCCGAGCTTCTGCTGCGCGACACCCAGGTTAAACCATCGCTCGAAGTTATCGGGCGTATATTCGGTCAGTTTCTCGCAAAAACGTGCCGCAGCGCTATAGTCCTGCGTAGCAAAGGCGCACGCCGCCAAGCCCTCGACCGCCGCCTGTGAGGCGGGGCGCAGCTTCAACAGGGCCTCAGCGTACTCCTGGAGGGCCGGGAAATCCTTGCGCGCCATCGCGATGGCTACCAGATTGGTGAGGCACTCTTCCGAATCCGGCTTGCCGTGCAATACTTCGCGGTACAATTCCGCCGCTTCATCGAATTTCCACAGTAGCTGCAACGCCACGGCTTTGCCGAACTGCCCGGTGTGATTGGTGGGATCCTGCTGGAGCACCTGCTCGAATAGTTTTAGAGCGTCATCGGACTTATCGAGGTGGAGGTAGCACAGCGCGGCGCCGAGCGTTGGTTCCAGCTTGCCCGGCTCGGCTCGCACGACCTTGAGAAACGTGTCGCATGCTTCCTCCCAGCGGCTGCTCCTCTCGAGCGAAAGCGCCAGGTTGAGCTGCGCGCCGGGATACTCCGGCTGGAGATTCAGGACGTTCTGATAACTACGCGCGGCTTCCTCGAACTGCCGCATCTCGTAATGGAGATGTCCTTTTGCAGCGTATAGCTGCGGTGTGCCGATACCATTGGCAACTGCGCGGTTAATCTCCTGAAGCGCCTCAGCATATTTGCCGTCGAGGTGAAGGCTGACTACCCTGCCCAATACCTCGGTTGCCTCGTTCGATGTCGCCGTGTTCAACGTCCCTTGTTCATTCATTGCACGCTCCCGTTCGCCTGCAAGCCATAAGGCGCGAGGTATGCGCAAAGCCGCCCCAGCGTGTCGTACTGGTGGGAAACATTCACCCAACGCAGCCTTGCTTCCTCGCCCCGCCCACAGAAGAATCCGACACCGCCGGTCTTCAGGCGGTTGTCTGACCAGAAATCGGCCACTTTGTTCTCCACCATTAGGGTGAAATCGGTGCCGCGCACATCGATCTGCGCCCGGAAGAACGTATCCGCAGACAAAGTGAGCGGTAGCGGCGTTTCGGAACGCATTGATTCTCTGCCGTTGACCACGGCGTAGTGAATGATATGTACTTCGGGTAAAGGTTTAGGTTTAACCACTACGAATCTGAATCCATAGTAGTTTTCATTGTCGTTGGCGCGGAACACCACGCCCAGGGCCTTTTGGTCGACCGTACCGAGGAACTCAAAACGGTAGTCCGCCATTTGCAGGGTCGGACGGAACAGGGCAAGCGCATTGGGACGAACAAATCCCGTTTTGTCGTAAGACCAGGACGGCGGAGTTCCCGCGCGGGTTTGCCAGCCATCGAGGCCGCTACGGAAATCATCGGAATAGTCGAACCCCGCGCGTTCCAGAATGGTGCGGCGAATCCCGGACCATTGGCGGGATAGGAAACCGTCTAGCATAGGCTGTCCTACGGGGTTCACTGCCGAACTCTTATGGTGAATATGCGTGGTGGTGGCGTTGATGACCAGAACCAGCAAAAGAGGAATCACTAAAGTGATCAACTTCAGGTCGTCCGGCGCCGCCTGCCAGATTTCGCGAAGACGCTGCGTGGAAAGATCGATGTGGGAGCCGTCCGCCCAACGTTTCCGGGGTTGAGTCTCCACCGGGGCGGGAGGTTGGAGAGGGGCCAGAGCGATGTCCAAGTTCGGAATAAGTGGATTATGCGAGAAGGCGACAAGGGCAGGGCTGGTTTTCTGCGGCTCTCCCTTGGGCTGGCGCGGCAGTGCTTGCGGAAACCGCAGCGGAACGCGGCCCGCTGGGTCGAGCAGTGCCAGAGTCAGAGCGGCGTCAAACGATGGTCTTCGAAGATCAGGCGGTTTCGGAGGAGTGTGGCGAAGATTCAGCCGCAGCGGTCCCTGATCCGCCGCTCGCGGCGCAATGTCGCCTGGCCCGGAGAGTCTGTGAACCGTGCCCGACTGGGCTTCGGCTTCGTGTAGCTCATGATGCTCGTCGCAGCAGAACTCGCCGTTCGCCAGCGTCCTTAAGAGCGACAACGTGGTGCCGCAATATAGACACTGCATGGCTGTCTAAATCCTCACCTATTACTATGTGAGGTTTGCGGGCCGCTGACCAACGGGGAAACTGCTTAGTTCACAATTCTAATTTGTCGTGGGTACTTAGGACCAAGGTAGGATCTAAGTTCTAGTCCCTCTAACGGTTAGTACTTGGTAGGAAACGGTCATGCCCACTTTGGAGGGACGGGTCTCGCTTACGCCTCAAGCGGAAACGCCAGGGACGCCTTAGAGAGTGTCTTCTGCAACAGGTCGACCGCTTCCACTTCGTTCACGCCGCGGGATATCGAGAGTTCGGTTAACAGCATGTGCCGCGCGCGGTCGAGCATCTTCTTTTCGCGAAACGAGAGGGGCTTCTCCGCCTGGAGCGCGAGCAGGGTCTTGAGTACCTCCGCGATCTCCAGCAGGCTTCCGTTGCGCATCTTATCGGTGTTCTCTTTGAAGCGGTCTTTCCAATCGATCCGGGATCGTGAAGAGCGCTCCCCGAGGTAGCCGAGAACGCGACTCACCTCGCCGTTGCGCGTGACTTTCCGCAAACCCACTTGTCCGACGTGGGAGAACGGCACGATCACGGTCATACTGGTCGAGTTGAGCCTGAGCAGATAAAAGCGCTCAAAACGGGTTCCGAAAGCGCGGGTACTAATGTTTTCAACGGTCCCCACGCCGTGGTTTGGGTAGACAATCTTCTCACCTACGCGAAAGAACTCCATAGAGGCCATGCACACCTGCCCGAAAGTTGTTAAATAGCAAACAAAACCGGATACAAAATATTAAGCCTTACTTAATGGTTTGTCAATATCCAACCTGCCAACGCGTACCCTCTGCGGGCCGGTTCGCGGCGCACTTCGATACCTCGGAAGAGGGCTGCTACGCATTCGCGCGCAGCGAGTTGGACGACCGGTTTTCGATGAGCACGTACACCCCGCCAGAGACCAGGAAACCCACGAACCAGGCGTAGTCATACAGCCACCGGAGGGCCGGTACCACCAGTCCCAAAAGAGCGACGACGATACCGATCGCAAGAGCGGCGATCGCCTTCCAGTTTATTCCGTTGCTGTATTCGTACTCGCCGTGGCGAAGGTAGAGATCGGCGACGTTCAGCTCCGCGCGGCGAACGACGAAGTAATCGGCGATCATGATGCCGGCAATCGGTCCCAGCAACCCGGAGTAGCCCACTAGCCAGCCGAAAATGTACGCGCTGAAGTCGGACAGCAGTTTCCACGGCATCATCGCGACGCCCAGTACGCCGGTGATCAGGCCGCCGGTGCGGAACGAGATGCGCCTCGGGTTGAGGTTCGAAAAGTCGTTGGACGGCGAGACCACGTTCGCCGCCACGTTGGTGTTGAGCGTCGCCATTAACAGGGCAACGAGGGCAACTGACGCGACCAGCGGCTGGTTAAAACGGCCCAGCAGCACCACTGGATCCCAGATCGCCTGCCCGAAGATGACGGCGGAGGCCGAAGTCACCGCGACGCCAATAAATGAATACAGCGTCATAGCCGTCGGCAAGCCAAGCGCCTGGCCGAGCATTTGCGCCTTCTGCGATTTCGCATAACGCGTGAAGTCGGGAATATTGAGCGCCACCGTGGCCCAGAAGCCGACCATGCCGGTCAGCGAGGGAACGAAAAATCTCAGGAATTCGCCGGTACTATGGAACTTACTCGGCGCGCTGAGAACCGGGCCGAGTCCGCCGGCTTTGCGGACCATCCACCACAACAGCAGCAGGCCGATGCCGAGCATGAAGGGCGCTCCGATGCCTTCTAGGAAACGGATCATCTCGATGCCTCGCAGGATGACGAGAATGTTTAGCGCCCAGAAGAACCCGAAACACATCCAAGGACCGGCCGGTACCTGGGCGAAGGGAGGCCACACGATCTTCGCCATCGCGTAGATTGCCTGTCCGCCGATCCAGGTCTGGATGCCGAACCAGCCGCATGCGACGAGCGCTCGTAAGACTGCCGGCACATTGGCCCCGAGCACGCCAAATGAGGCTCGCACGAAAACAGGGAAGGGAATGCCATATCGCGCTCCCGCGTGCGCGTTGAGCAGCATTGGAATCAGAACGATGAGATTGCCCAGCAGAATTGTGCCGATGGCCTGCCACCAGTTCATGCCGCCCGCGATCAAACCGGAGGCCAGCATGTAGGTCGGAATACAAACGCTCATTCCGACCCATAGCGAGGCGTAATTGTAGGTGGTCCAGGTGCGCTTCGATGATGGAACCGGCGCGAGATCCTCGTTGTACAAGGAGCTCTGGTGTATATCGGAGTGTGGCACCGAGATATCATATCTCGGCGAGACTCTCAGTTCGAGCGCAAGGCGGCGATCGGATCGACACGGCTGGCCGAACGGGCAGGCAAGTAACACGCCATCAGGGCAACCACCATGAGGACCGCCGCGGCGCTTATCATGCTGATCGGGTCGGTGGCGCTCACGCCGAACAACATGCGTGTCAGAAGGCGTCCCATGGCCAGCGCAACCACAAATCCAACCAGCAGACCGGTCAGCACCAATGTCATCCCGGATCGCAGCACCAACACGAGCACCGACCGCTGCGCGGCGCCAAGAGCCATGCGAACCCCAATCTCGCGTCGCCGCTGACTCACGGAATAAGCGATGATGCCGTACAGTCCAATGCTCGCCAGTCCGAGCGCCAACAGTCCGAAGATGCCGAGCAGCGCGACACCAAGCTTGGCCGTGAAGAGAGCCTGGTCTACGATCGTGGTCCCGGTCCGGATATCCGGTGCTGGAACCTCGGGGCCAACGGTCTTCAAGGCGTCCTGCACCGCAGCCATCGCTTGCCTGGGGTCGCGGTCACTTCGAACGTAGAAGATCATCGAGTCAGAGAAGCTCTGTTCGAGCGGCACGTAAACGCAGAGCTGCGGCGGTTCGGCCAGAGTCGAGTAATTCGCCGTCCTGGCCACCCCAATCACCTGTCGTAAAACCTTCTCTCCCGGAAGTTGAACGTGTTTGCCGAGCGGATTCTCGTTCGGCCAATAGTCGTGCACCAGCTTCTCGTTCACGATGGCGACCGGAACCGAACTCGCCTGATCCATTGCCGTGAATGTACGGCCGCGGTCGATAGCGATGCCGGCGGTTTCGAAATAGCCGATGTCGACAGTGTTGGCTATGGTCGTAACGAGGTCGGATTTCGAACGCGCCTGCCTGCCTTCGATCTCCAGGCCGCTGGCGACGCGTCCCCAGAGCGGGAGGTTGGATGCCCACGAGGCGGATTTCACGCCGGGCAATTGCGAGACGCGTTCGCGCGCCTCCTTGTAAAACGTTTTGATTCGCGCCTGACTATAGCCGGCTTGGCCAGGGTTCGTCATGACGACAACCAGGTGTTGCGTCTGGAAGCCTGGATCGATCTGATAAGCGCGTTCGATGCTTCTCAGGAACAGCGTTGCAGTTACTAGCGAGAGGAATGAGAAAGCGACCTGTCCGGCGAGCAGCGTGTTGGCGACGGTGATGCGGCGCCTCGACCTGCCTGTCGTGCGTGCCTCTTCCTTGAGCGCCTCGGCGACGCCCGTTCGGGCCGCGCGCAATGCGGGCATCACTCCGAACGCGAAGCCGGTGAAAACGGAGATGAGTACCCCGTATAGAAAAACGAGACCATCCGTTTTGGGAGCAATCATGTTCGCTGTCACGTCTGCCGGGAGGAACGACCATAATAGGTCCGAACCCATAAATCCAATCGCTACGCCTGCGAGGCCGCTCAGCAAGCCGAGGCAGACACTCTCGGTAAGCAGTTGCCGGATGATGCGGCTGCGGCTGGCTCCCATCGCCAGCCGTAACGCGATTTCCTGTCGGCGCGCTCCGGCGCGGGCGAGCAGAAGATTTGCGACATTCGAGCAGGCAATCAGCAGGACGATGCCGACGACTGCGAGCAGAACCGCGCTTCCGAACATGATGGGGGTGCGATCCATGCCGGAATTCGTGCCGAAAATCACATCGCTAAGCGGTCGCACTTTGCCCAGACGGCCCTTGTTGGTCTGCGGATATTCCCGCGCCAAGGCGGCCGCAACGGTTGTGATGTTCGCCTCTGCTTGCGAGCGGCTCACGCCCGGTTTCAGGCGGCCGAGCCCGTGGAACACCGCTTTGCCGCGATCGCTCAGAACGCTTTGCATTTCGTTGGGTAGCAGGCGCTCCGCCATAGCGGCCGGGATCCAGAGATCGGGCCCGAAGATTGCGTTTACCCCGATGAATCTTGGCGGCGCCACTCCGATTATGGTGAATGGAAGGCCGTTGATGCGAAGCGTTTTGCCGAGTATGTCGGAGGCGCCTCCAAAGCGGCTTTGCCAGGTCGCATAATTCATGACGGCAACCGGTTTCGTCCCAGGTGTGCTGTCTTCGTCGGGCAGAAAGAAGCGTCCCAGCGCCGGATGGAGCCCAAGAGTCGAGAAGTAGTTGCCGGTGACGATCTCGCCAAATACGCGTTGCTTGGTGGCGCCGGTCTCATTCAACAATGGGCGTACCGATACATAGCCGGCCAGCGAATCGAAGACCTCGTTCTTCTGGCGGAGGTCAGAGAAGTTGGGATAGGAAAGCGGAATCGTCTCCGACATCGACACCGCCGCAAGTCCTGAGACGTTTTGGACCGCAGGCAGCGGATCGAGGATCAGCGTATTGATCACTGTAAAGACGGTGGTGTTGGCGCCGATGCCAAGCCCGAGCGTAAGCACGACGAAGAACACGAACAGCGGATTCTGCCGCATCGTGCGGCCGGCGTAGCGTATGTCCTTCCAGAGGTCCGCCAGATAGTTGCTACGTCTGGAATCGCCCACCGTGACCGGGTCGTGCTTCGGCAAACGATGACCCGCCAGGCCCGTTTTCATCGCTTGCATGTCCTCGAATTCCTTCATTACCGTCTGTAGCGCTTCCTGCTCGGAGACCCCGGCGGCGAGCGATCGCTGATAAAGATCTTCAAGGTGGTCCGTGATCTCGTCCATGAGGTTACGCTCGGCCGCGGGCGTCAACCCCAGAGGCGCAATGCGTTGTTGAACCAGCTTTTTGAAATCAGGCATGCTCAATCCCCGTAACTCGATTGATGGCGGCGACAAAATCCGTCCAGCTCTTGCGCTGCGACTGCAGCACTTGGTGGCCTTCCTCGGTGAGCCGATAGTAGCGGCGGCGCCGCTGCTCGGCCTTTTCCACCCACTGCCCGGCAATCCAACCCTGTTTTTCCAGCTTGTATAAGAGCGGATAAAGGGAGGTCACGTGAAAGCGGAGAGCTCCGCCGGACCGGATCTCGATCAGGCGGGATATGTCATAGCCATGGCGCGGTTCGGACTCGAGCAGCGAAAGGACGAGAAGCTCGGCGCTGCCCTTCTTCCATTCCTGTTCCGGGGAGGATGTGGTCATATATTAGGCTCCATTATATGGGAGTCACTAATATCGACGAAGCTCCCGCAGATTTGGTTCGATCTATTTTGCGAGTTTGTATATCGTCAGGCCACTCAGCAACTTAGGGTAGAAATCGGTTGACTTCTGGGGCATCACGCCGCCGGAGAGGGCGACATCGGCGGTCTGTTGGATCGTTGTGGGTTCGAGCAGGAAGGCGATCTGAGCCCCGCCGGTCTCGACCTTGTCGACCGCCGCATCGATCCCGCGAACGTACTGCAAGTAGCTCTCGTTCCGAACCGATTCTTCGCTGATATTTAAGATTCCACCGAGGAGACCATCGTGCAGGAACTTGACATCCAGGTCGCCGGGATGGCGCGGATAATCGATCAGGTAGGTCGCCCCACCCTGCAACGCAAAACCGACTCTCACGCGTTCCGGAGCCGGGGTTGCGAAGATCTCTTTCAATGCCGCAAGGGACGGAAGTTTCTGGGCATTCGTGGCCTGGATGAGGCTCTGGGCGTCGAAGGATGGCAAACGGCTCACCACGCGATGTGTCGCCAGGATCTTCAACCCGGGTGCATTCATATTGACGAACGTCATCATTACGGATTTGGCGTCCGGGGAGTTAGGATTTTCGTTGCGGAAGGCCAATGCCGTCTCGTAGCGGTGATGGCCATCGGCGATCAGGAGCTTCTTGTCCGACATCAACTGCTCGATGGACGCGATGAGCCCAGGTTCCGAGATTCGCCACAAGCGATGTAGCGTTTCATACTCATCGACGACGGATACATCGGGGTCGCGCCGCGTCGCCGAATCGAGGGCGGCGTCTACGGCTTGCGCAGGGTCGGAATAGAGCATAAAGAGCTGCCCGAAGTGTGCCCTTGTATGTCGTAGCAATTCCAGGCGATCTTTCTTTGGGCCCGACAGTGTTTGCTCGTGCCTGTAGACCACCATGGCATCATAATCCTCCACGGGACCTAAACCGATAAAGCCTTTACGGGTGAGCACCGCATCTTCATCGGGAACCCGGAATTCCTGGCTGTAGGCGTACAGGCTTGGTTCGGAGTCGCGGGTGAGGACCCCCTGCTCGATCCACTCGTTCAGGTATCCTTTCGCCCGTGTGTAAACGTTGTCCGAATCCGTATCCGTGGAAAACCGTTCTCCCAGGACAATGCGGACAAAGTTATAAGGACTCAGCGACAGGTATCGCGACTGCATCGCGGGAGAGATCTTGTCATACGGCTGTGTGACAAGATCTTCGGGAGGGCCGGCTTTTGAACTGTAACGATAGGCTTGGAAAGGTTGTATGCGTGCCATTGAGAATACTCAGGATGGCACAGCAGCGCGTGCGGATGCCAGCTTTAGAAAACGGTGCGGGCGTAAACTCCGCCGCGGCTCGCGGGTGCGGTGAGGTACGTCTCGGCGGCAACGGCGGATTCGCCGGGTTTCAGCGATATGTCCGGATCGATTACGCGAGCGGATGTATCGCGTGCCCAGTTCAACACTTCCCCCGTATTGTGATCGACGCTGTGGGGTGTCCCCAGGGAACTCGCTCGCAAGTTGGGGTCGCCAATGATGATACGCTGTGTGATCACGGGGTAGCCAGCATTGACACAATCGTTTCCCACCGATTCACAATCATGCTCGCCCACCGCGCGCATGCGGGTCAGAATGATCAAGCCCTGGCCATTCATCGTCGAGTCGAGGAGTTGCAGCGCGATACTCCGATTGGCAGCCTTCGAGAAATCGACTCCCTGGGAATACATACTGGCGAGGTCGCGGCTGACTTGGTCAGCCCGGACGCTGCTCTGGGAATTATTGGAGATCAACAACACCCCTATTGCCAAAGGGATGAGAAATACTGCCGCAAGGACCACTTGAACCGGTCCGCTGCCGCGGGTTGCCTTTGGAGGTTGTTTCAAGGATGCTCCACTACCACTATAGGAGCGGTCTTCGCCTGAGACCATTCGACAGGTCACTTAGGCATTCCCGATGTTTCTGGCTAGGGAACTAGGGTCCGTTCACTCACCGCGGCGGATCGCATCGGTACGCTGCGATACAGAAGCCAGGAACCGGCGGCCAGGGTCAGGAAGCAAAGCCATTGGGTTAGGGATAATCCGCCGTAAGTTCCTTGTTCGTGGAACCGGAAAAACTCGATGATAAAACGGGCTAGCGAGTACAAGGTCAAGTACCAGCCGAAGACTTCGCCGTTTGCGTGACGTTTGCGGAAGCGCCAGTAGAGAAATGCGAAAATGGCGAGATCCGCGCCGGACTCGTAGAGCTGGGCGGGGTGCAGAGGGGTGAGCAGCGGGGTTCCACTGATGTCATAGGCGTCGGGATTCCGGAAGGTGACGGCCCAAGGGAGGTCACACTTGAGTCCCCAGCAGCAACCTGCGGCAAAGCACCCGACCCGTCCGATGGCCTGGGCCAGGGCGATGCCGGGCGAGAAGATGTCGCAGGTCCCTAGAAAAGGTAGCCCGTTTTTGCGCATGTAAAAGAAAGCAAAGACGAAAGCCGCCAGAAACCCGCCCTGGTAAACGCCCGCCGCGCGCCACGTGCTGAGTGCAATCAGTTCTCGAGGATTATTCCAGAAATCTTTGAAATCAAAGAGGAACATGAACAGCTTCGCGCCTGCCAGACCCATCAGGGCACAGTAGATGGCGAGATTCGTGACGGTCTCGGCGGGCAGCTTGGCATCCTTTGCCAGGCGGACGGTAATCCAGAGGCCAACCAGGAAGCCGATGGCCACCAGGACCCCGTAGGTCGGAAGGAAGAAACCGCCAATGTTGATTAGTTTCGGGAGCATGACTAGTGCGGGGTCTCAATTTGTGGACGCTGCTTCTCGCGTCCGCGCCACATGTCGATAATCAGAAGCGCCGCGCCGACTGTGATTCCGCTGTCCGCGACGTTGAAGGCGGGGAAGTAGTGGTCGTCCGCATATATTTCGACGAAATCCGTGACGGTGCCGCGTACAACACGGTCGAAAAGATTGCCCATGGCTCCTCCGAGGACCAAGGCCAGCCCGATCCGAAGAATCCAGCTGGGACGTTCATCGCGAGGCGAACGCAGGAGCACCCAGGTGATCAGCACCAGGACGCCCGCCGAGAGCCCGATCAATATGAGGCTCCGCAGCGGCCCTGTGGAGTCGGCGAATAGCCCGAAGGCGACGCCGGGGTTCTCCGTATGGATGATGTTGAAGAAGCCGGGGATGATGCGGTGCGTCTCCCAAAGGGACACATGAGTTTTGATGAGCCACTTCGACAGGCGATCCAGGATAAAGATGGCGCCGGCGATCGCGAAAGGGGCGAGTCGATAGATCATCCGATGATTCTTATTATGACGGGCGGCAGACTCGTTGGGAGAACTTCGTCAGCGGCGCGAAATGAGTTTCAAGCCAGGTACGCCAAGGTAATCGGTCAAGTTGTGGGTGATTAACGGAGCGTCATACAGCAAGACGGTGGCCGCGATCCAGCCGTCAGCGCAGTCGATTCTTTTGCCCGCTGCCTGTGCGCCCACCATAACTTCTGCCCATCGATAGCAAAGCTCGGGACTGGAGGGTACCAAGGTGAATCGCCTCAAATATGTCTTGAGCCAGCCGATACGCTGAGGGCTCCATCGTCTTTCAATCCCCCAGCGATCAAGTTCGGCCACTGTCATAAACGAAACGAGGGGTACCTTACCTGCAACGTCGTGGTCATAGCGCGATGCGACGGGGTGATTCTTGAATAGAAATGAAATTCCATCGGTGTCGACGACGACGAGCGTCATGCAGACTGGTCGAGGCGCTTATGACCGCGCCATTCGTGGAGGGTCTGCAGGAACTCGTCTATCGATTCGTCTTCAGGCCAAAAATCGCCGTGAAGGATAGACACGTCTGTAATGGGTCCAGTGCCCTGTTGGCTCGTGAGTTCCGCGATAGAAGGAAAGCTACGCAATTCCGGGGAGTTAACTTTCCCGGAATCCCGTTCGTTTCGGTTTGTTTCAGCCAATTTGCCTCGCGCCACCATTTTAACAATGGCACAGTAGTTCGTTTGTAACACCGAGTCACCGGCTCACGTGCCAGAATGGCTACTAACCTGTGAGGAAGTTATGGCTCTCAAAAAACTTACCGGCCTCTTGATTTTCGCCGCTGCTGTGGTTGTTGCCGCTCGTGAATCTTCGATCTTCCCGTTGCTCCGAAGCACGGTCGCGCTCGGCAAGCAGGACGCCGGCTTTTATTTGCTGCCGACCAATCAGCTTCTCCGTCCCTGGGGCGAGCAGGCGTTGATCAAGGGCCGGCCGGTCGATCTCGCCTTCGATTCCAGGAAGCGGACGATTGCCGTACTGAACACACGCAGCGTGATGTTGTTCGACGCAACGTCGGGGGCGCAGTTGGCCGATATCCGCACCAAGGCGACGTCGTATACCGGCATTGCGTTTCGCCCCGGTGATCGCGAGCTCTGGGCCAGCGAGACGTCGGGCGGCGGTCCGGACAGCATCTTTATACAGAGGCTCAACGAAAACGGATCGCCGGGTGAGATTGAGCGCATCGATCTGCCAGGTCACCCGCAACCGTGCGGAATCGCGTTTTCAGCAGACGGAAACTTCGTTTACATTGCGATGAGCCGGCTGGGCCAGGTGGACGTTTTCGACGCCAGCCGACGAACCATCGTGCGTTCCATCGATACGGGCAATGTGCCGTTTGGTGTGGCGTTCGCCGTGAAGAGAGACAGAGTTTTTGTAACGAATCGCGGCGGACGGCGCTCCGATGGGCACGAAACAACGGCGCCGTCGAGCGGCACGGCTGTCATCACCGACCCGGTCACGGGCACGACAACATCGGGGAGCGTCACCGTGATCGAACTCAAAAGCGGAAAAACGCGGGAGGTTTCGGTTGGGCTTGCGCCATCGCTCATGGCGCTGAACTCTGACGAATCGCTGCTCGCGGTGGCCAATGGGCACTCCGATTCGGTGTCGGTCCTCAATACCAGCGACCTGACGCGCACCGACGTGAAGATTCCGGCGTATCCCGAGGGCACCTTGGGCAGCCAGCCGATCGCTCTGGTTTTCTCACCCGAGGGCGATCGACTGTACGTCGCGTGCGCTGGGAATAACGCCGTGGCGGTGCTGACGAGAGCTGGGAAAACCTGGAAGGTTGCGGGAGCAGTGCCCGCGGGATGGTTTCCAACGGCGCTCGCGATTGACAGCGCCGGAGTCCTCAGGGTTCTCAACATCAAGGGGGTCGGCAACACCGCCGATGGAAAAGGCGGGTTTAATTCGAGACAGTACGAGGGATCGCTGCTGAAGATTCCTGCTCCACTCCCGGCGCAGATCGCGGCAGGGACGCGCGAGGTGATGGCGGCGAACAGCCCGAAATACGAGAGCGGCGGTGGAATTTCGAACCTGAGTTCGCTCGGCATCAAGCACGTCTTTTTCATTGTGAAAGAGAACCGCACCTACGACCAGGTGTTCGGCGATATGGCGAAGGGCAATAGTGATCCGAAGCTCGTCATGTACGGTCGCGACGTCACGCCAAACCACCATGCGCTAGCCGAGAAGTACGTGCTTCTGGATAATTTCGATTGCGGCGGCGCCATCAGCTTCGACGGTCATCAGTGGCTGATGCAGGCATTTGTCAGCGATTATGTGGAGCGGGCGTTTGCTGCCTCGCCGCGCGGTTATGCCTGGAATATGGCGGACGCGCTGACGGTTTCGCCCGCCGGTTTCTTCTGGCAGGCGGGCAATAAGCCGCTGTCGGTTCGCATCTACGGCGAATTCTCGCTGCCCATCATTTGGGATGCCGTCACCCAGAACCCGGTGGACATTACCGAGAAGCAGGAACTGTCGTGGAGCGATTACTGGAAGTTGTACAAGTCGGGCAAATGGCGGGAATCGGTCGGCTCGCGCAGCGGTGTTCCCGCGCTGCAAAAATACATCGATCCGCATTATCCGAGCGATTCGACCAGCATCCCCGACCAGATGCGCGCCGATGAGTTTTTGCGCGAATTGGCGGGTTTCGAGAAGACGGACAATCTGCCGAACCTTTCGGTCATTACGCTGAACAGTGACCACACGAACGGGAAACGGCCGGGTTCACCGACGCCGCGCGCCATGGTGGCAGATGACGACCTCGCGCTCGGACGCATGGTGGAAGGGGTTTCCAAGAGCCGGTTTTGGGCGAGCAGCTTGATTTTGGTGGTCGAAGACGATGCTCAGGACGGCGTCGATCACGTCGATGGCCATCGGACCGTAGCGCTGGCCATTGGACCACACATTCGCCGGGCCGCGGTGGATTCGAACAACTACAACCACGAAAGCATGGTGCGCACGATTCAGGAAATCTTCGAGATCCCGCAGAAAACACGTTTTCTGGCGGCGGCGCGCGCCATGCACAGCGTGTTCACGAGCGACGCCGACGTTTCCGGTTATCAACACCTCACACCGGAGATTGCGCTCGACGAAATGAATCCGCCGCTACGTGCTTTGAGCGGACGGCAGCTTTGGGCGGCGCAACAATCGCTGGCCATGAACTGGTCCCATCCCGACGACGTCCCTTCGGACGTGTTAAACCGAATTCTGTGGTGGGAAAGCAAAGGCTACGACAAACCTTATCCGGTGCGGCACAAGCGCTGACTCGGCGCGAGTGGTTGGCGGCTGCGGGCGCATTGGGCGCCGCCCGTGGTCAGCCGGCTCGAGAATTGATCCGGCCGCGGGCGCTGAAGGCCGGCGACACGATCGGGCTCATTACGCCGTCGACGTATGTCTCGGACCCCGATAAGCTCGCGTCCGTAGAGCGCACGGTGCGTTATTTCGGGTTGAAGCCGAAGTGGGGCAAGTCGGTCGGCAAACACTTCTCTTCGCTGCGGGTCTCGGTCGGCGACGCGCTCGACGATTTCCATGCCATGTTCCGCGATCCGGAGGTCAGGGGAGTTTTCGCAATCCGCGGCGGATACGGTTCGGAGCACCTGCTGGATCGCATCGACTACGCCCTGGTGCGCTCGAATCCGAAGGTGTTCCTCGGATACAGCGACATAACGGCCCTGCACATCGCGATTCATCGTCATGCCGGGCTGGTGACGTTTCACGGTCCGGTGATGACATCGCGATTCACGGATTTTTCGCAGAAGTATTTCCGCAAGGCACTGTTCGAGACGGCGCCGATCGGCTTGGTGACGAATCCGGCGGAATCGAATACCCTGCGGCCGGCACACGCGATGCGAACCGTCCGGGGAGGCCGCGCGAGGGGCACGCTCATCGGCGGAAATCTCACTCTGATTTCGACGACGATGGGAACGCCCTATGAAATCGAGACGAGAGGGCGCATTCTGTTCATTGAGGATGTGGGTGAAGAGACTTATCGCCTCGACCGTATGCTGACGCAGTTGCGTCTTGCGGGGAAGTTCGACTCCGCCGCCGGCATCATTTGGGGCGAATGCTCCGAATGCGGGCCGAGCGATTTCAAGCCGTCCATGGAGTGGAATTTCTCGGTCGGCGAGACCGTCGACAGTATCCTCGGCGATCTGAAGATTCCGGTTTTGTCGGGGTTGGTGTTCGGGCACACTGACGATCAGGTGACGCTGCCGGAAGGCGTGATGGCGACGCTGGATGCGGATAAGCAGGAATTGATCATCGAGGAGGCAGGAGTGTCATGAGGCGAGTCGTCTTAGTGTTGTGCATGGTTGCTGCGGCGCAGGAGGCCGATGTCGAGCCGCGGACGATTCCGCTGTGGGCGAACGGGGCTCCCGGCGCGTTGGGAAACGAGGAGAGCGACCGTCCGACGCTGACGATCTATCGGGCTTATGGCAGCCAGTCCACTGGGACGGGAGTGGTTGTGTGCCCGGGCGGCGGGTATGCGCACCTGGCGATGAATCACGAAGGCCGCCAGGTAGCGAATTGGTTGAATGCCGCTGGTGTTACGGCGTTTGTGCTGAAGTATCGCCTTGGACCGCGGTATCACCATCCGATTGAACTGGGCGACGCGCAGCGCGCGATTCGGCTGGTGCGCGAGCGAGCGCAGGAGTTTGGCGTGCGGCCGGATCGTGTCGGCATTATGGGATTCTCGGCGGGCGGTCATCTTGCCGCGACAACCGCTACTCATTTCGACGCGAGCAGCCGGCCGGATTTTTTGATTCTGGGTTACCCGGTGATTTCGTTTACCGCGCCTTATGCGCACAAAGGGTCGGTGCAGAATCTGGTGGGTGACCATCCTGACCCCAAGCTCCTTGAGAATCTCTCCGATGAGTTGCTGGTGACTGCGCAAACTCCGCCAACGTTCATTTTTCAGACGGATGAGGACAAGACTGTTCCGGCTGAGAATGCGGTTTCGTTTTACCTGGCGCTGCGGAAGGCGGGGGTTCCGGCGGAGCTACATGTCTTTCAGAATGGGCCTCACGGTGTGGGGTTGGATTTGAAAGACCCGGCGTTGGGAGAGTGGCCGAGGTTGCTCGCGAATTGGCTGCGGCTGCGCGGGCTGATTTAGGCGGGGACTGTCATGGTGGCGCAGGCGGTTTCGCCTGCGCGTTTTCGGTGAGATCCAAAGGCAGGCGAAAAACCGCCTGCTTCACCCTTCCATAGCCTGCCGTACATGGATTTTTCGACCGTTGGGACGGTTTGAAGTCTCAACAACTCACTGGGCAGCGCACATTTTCGCGCCACCGTGGCTTAGGATTTCTACGGCGATCTCAACGTGACCGTTCTCCGCGGCCGCCTGGTAGGGGCTCTTGTGATTGCTGCCGCAAAGACTGGGATTTGCTCCGTGCTCGAGCAGCAAGCGGACAACATCCGCTTTTCCGAACGAGGCTGCGGCGTAAAGCGCCGTCGAACCGGAGCCCGCGTTGACCTGATTCACACGGGCGCCGTGATCGAGCAAGGCAGAGACGATTGTCGGGAAGCCCTTCAGTGAGGCGTCCTCCAGGGCACTATTCGGATCCGCGTTGTTCTCCAGCAGCAGCCGCACAACCTTAATGGCTCCCTGCAGTGCCGCTTTGTCGACCGGAGTCGATCCCGACAATGTAGGAGTATTCAATGGCAATCCGTGCCGGAGGAGAACGGCCACCAAAAGGGCTTCGTCCTTGCTAATGGCGGTATCCAAGGTGTGCTCCAGAAACTCGCGCGGCTTGGGTTGCTTTAACTCGGCTTCGAGGAGCAGAAGAGCCGAATCTTCCTTGCCCATTCGCATCGCGTTCTCGAGTGGCCGGTAACCTTGCCGGTCAGGAATGCCAAGGTCTGGATTGAAGTTGAGCAGGAACTGAACCAGAGGAGCGTTGCCGCTCCAAGCGGCTTCGTTGATGGGCGTTGCGCCTGTTTTGCCACTCACTTCATTCAATCGAGCTCCATGCGCGATCAGAATTGCGGCGTTATCCAGGCATCCGCTTTGGACCGCGAGGTCGAGCGGGCTCGATCCCTGAGAATCGCGAGCATTAACGTCCGCGCCTTCCCGAATGAGGAACTGCGTCATCTCGATGCGACAACCCGAATAATGCAGGACAGTGCGCCCCTGGGGATCTTTCGCATCCATGCGGGCTCCGGCCGCAACCAGCATTGACGTGATTCGGAGATTACCTAAACTGACGGCATATTCGAGAGGCGATCCTGGAAAGGCGCCGACGCCCTTCCCGGCTAATGCGTTTGGGTCGGCGTGATGCGCCAGGAGAGCCTGGACGATTTCAAGGCGGTTGAAGGCGGTCGCGTAGTACAGTGCGGTCTGACCGTACTTGTCGGGCAGGTTGGGATTGAAGCCGGCATCGAGGATGGTCTGAACCATCTTCAAATCGCCTTGGCGGGAAGCCTTGGCGAGAATCTCCGTGGCTGCAGGAGAGTCCGCCGCGAAAGCGTTACCCGCAGCCACGGCGATGAGTAGCGCGAATCTCATTGCCCCTGATGCTCCTTGCATTCAGGATCGCTCGGATGCCTGCGTTCCACCCACTCCGCGATCTGGCGCAAAATGATGTTCGCGGAGGTAACCACCAGCGCCGCGACGAGCGCCATGCGTATTTGGCCGATTCCAGCCAGTGTTCCGATGGACGCCGAACACCACAGCGTGGCGGCCGTGTTCAGCCCGCGCACATGCAAGCCGTCCCGCATGATCATGCCTGCGCCGAGGAAGCCAATGCCGGGCAGGACCTGCGCGACAATGCGGTCCGGTTCGGTGAAGGTAGACGCCATCATGACGAAAATCGACGAGCCCGTGGCCACCAGGGCGTTGGTCTTCAGACCGGCCTCGTGACGGCGCAACTGACGCTCGAAACCAATGCCGGCTCCAAGTCCAAGAGCCAGCAGCATGCGCAACGCGAACTCGCCTTCGGTGATGCTCACAGCGGCAGTTTATCATTGAGAGGAGGTTCTTATGCGAAACTTGGCCATTCGGAAACTCGCGTTCGTTTTTGGGGCGGCGACACTTGCGGTGTTCGCGGCCGATATACCAGCGGGCACGGAAGTATCAGTCCGGCTCGGGCAAACAATTTCTTCGGACAAGGCAAAGTCCGGTGACACCTGGACCGGCACGCTGGCCAGTGATATCGTCTCCGGCGGAAACACGATTGCCAAAAAGGGCGATCCAGTGGAAGGCAAGGTCGTTACCGCGGAAGCCTCGGGGCGTTTGAAGGGCAAAGCCGTACTTGACCTGCAAGTGACATCGATTAATGGGACGCCGGTTGTGACGTCGACATATGGCAGCGAGGGCGGTGGTCACACGACACGGAACGCAGCGTCCATCGGCGGCGGCGCGGCAGCGGGTGCCGTCATTGGCGCGATTGCGGGTGGCGGCCGAGGCGCGGCCATCGGCTCGGGAGTCGGCGGGGCAGCGGGCGCGGGCGGTGCCGCGGCGACCGGTAAAAAGGATATCAAGTATCCCGTCGAGACGATTCTTTCGTTCACCATCAAATGACACGTCGCGACTGGCTGGCTTCGGCAATCGGAGGCGCGGTGTGTTTCGCCGCGCCGAACGGCGATGGGGCCGGACATCTTGCGGTCATCAATGACGAAGCCGGCCTCACGCGCGCGGAGACGTTCGGGTTTGCGAAACAATATGGGATTCGGGCCATCGAATTGCGGTCGGCCCAGACGCCCAAGCTCTCCTATGTCGAGCGGCTGCCCGACGCGGAGCTGAAGGAACTGAAGACGCAGCTCGACGATGCCGGGCTGTTTGCCTCGACATTGGACAGCAGCCTTCTGAAGATCGTCTTTCCCGGCACGACGGCGGTGACGCGGGAAGATTTCTACGTTAATTACTACGCAGGGCTGGGGCTGACCGACGAGTCCATGTATCGCGATCGGCTGGAAATGCTGAAGCGAACCATCCATGCCGCGCACTTGGTGGGCGCCCCGAACGTCCGGGTTTTCGCCTACTGGCGAGTTGCGAATCCGCAGATGATTCTCAAGCGCGTCGCGGAGGACATGTCTCGGATGGCGGAGGTCGCCGAACGTGAAAAGCTGCGCCTGGTTTTGGAGACCGAGATGAGCACCAACGTCGCCACGTCGGACGAAGCGGCACAGATGATGAAGCTGGTGCCGTCACCGGCATTCGGCATTAATTGGGATCCGCAGAATAGCCTGGAGTATGAGTCAAAGCCATTTCCGGATGGCTACAACAAGCTGCCCAAGGACCGTATCTGGAATGTTCACGTCAAGGCCGAGGGGTTGTTTGGGCCTAAGCATCCGCTTCCGTGGGATGCGATCATTCCCGCAATGTTAAAGGATGGGTATTCGGGAAAATTCAGCCTGGAAACACATCGTGGGCATGACGCGCGGAACGTTGCGGCATCGCGTCAGTGCGTCGAGAAGCTTCTCAAGATCCTACAACAGGGTTAGTCCTGCGCCGCGGAATGGCGGAGCATGGCGGTTTTCGCCTGACTTGCAGTTCATTTGAAAACGCGCAGGCGAAACCGCCTGCGCCACCTTGGTTTTCATCCACGTGGTGGCCAGCCATCCATAGCGGCAGGGTTCAAACCTGCCCACTTCCGGGAAAACCAAGCGATGTTTGGCTAAGAAAGCCGGCTCCATCCTTCAACAAACTGAGAAACATCGCCGTGAAGGCTGCGCTGCGAGTCGTGCAGCCTGTACGATTAAAGTATGGAAATCATAAAAGTCATTGGACGCGAGATCCTCGATTCGCGTGGCAATCCTACCGTCGAAGCGGACGTTTATTTGGCCGACGGAAGCAGGGGCCGAGCCGCGGTGCCGTCCGGGGCCTCCACAGGCGAGCACGAAGCGGTCGAGCTTCGCGACAACGATAAGAGCCGCTATCTCGGTAAGGGCACGCTGAACGCCGTTAGCAATATTCGCGAGACCATTGCGCCAGTGGTGCAAGGAATGGATGCCGAGGACCAGAGCGCGCTCGATCACAAAATGATTGAGTTGGACGGCACACCAAACAAGGGCAATCTGGGCGCAAACGCGATTCTCGCCGTCTCGATGGCTGCCGCGCGGGCACAGGCCGAGTCCGAGGGCACACCGCTATACCGGTATCTGGGCGGCGTTGGCGCAAACCTGCTGCCGGTGCCGCAAATGAACATTCTGAACGGCGGCGCGCATGCCGATAATTGTGTCGACCCGCAGGAGTTCATGGTGGTTCCGTACGGCGCGACAAAGTTCGCGGAAGCTCTGCGCATGGGCGCGGAAGTCTTCCATACGCTGAAGGGCGTTTTAAAGAAGCGCGGCTATTCGACCTCAGTCGGCGATGAAGGCGGTTTCGCGCCGAATTTGAAGTCCAACGAAGAGGCGCTCGACGCCGTCGTCGAAGCGATTACAAAGGCGGGCTACAAGCCGGGTGAACAGATCGGCATCGCGCTCGATCCGGCGGCCAGCGAGTTTTTCGACTCCGCGGCGGGCAAGTACATCTTCAAGAAATCCGATAAGAGCGAACGCACTCCGGCTCAGATGGTCGAGTTTTGGGCCAAGTGGGTGGAGCAGTATCCGATCGTGTCGATCGAAGACGGAATGGCGGAAGACGACTGGGATGGCTGGAAAATCATGACCGACGCCCTCGGCGGAAAGATCCAGTTAGTCGGCGACGACCTGTTTGTGACGAACACACAGCGGCTCGCGAAGGGCATCGAACGTGGTATCACGAACTCGATTCTCATCAAGGTGAACCAGATCGGAACGCTGACTGAGACGCTGGAAGCGATTCAGATGGCGAGCAAGGCGGGATTCACTTCGGTGGTTTCCCACCGTTCCGGCGAGACCGAGGATGCTTTCATCGCCGACCTCGTGGTGGCGACGCGCTGCGGTCAGATCAAGACGGGTTCGGCAAGCCGTACCGATCGCATCGCGAAATACAACCAGTTGTTGCGCATCGAAGAGGAACTCGGCGCGGGCGCAAAATTCGCGGGTAAGAGCGCTTTCTGTCGTGGGGCGGGGAAGGCCGCGCACTGCTAATGCTAGGTCGTCGAAAACCACTAGTTCTGACAATTCTGGATGGGTGGGGGTTCGCCCCATCCACCGAAGGCAATGCCATTGCCGCCGCGCGGAAGCCGACGTATGACATGCTTTTGCACGATTTTCCCAACACGCTGATTAACACCTCGGGCCCCTATGTGGGCCTGCCCGAAGGTCAGATGGGGAACAGCGAGGTCGGTCACCTGAACATTGGCGCCGGGCGGGTTATCCACATGGACATGACGCGCCTCGACCTCATGATCAGCTCCGGCGAAGTCTTTCGGAATCCCGTACTGCTCGATGCCATGCATCATGCGCGCGGGCATCGCCTCCACCTCATGGGATTATGCAGTGACGGGGGCGTGCATTCGCTCCTGACTCATTTATATGCGCTCCTCAAGATGGCCAAGCGGGAGGGCGTCACCGAGGTATTCGTGCACTGCTTCATGGATGGCCGCGATACTCCTCCCGAAAGCGGGGCTGGGTTCATCGAGCAGATCCAACAGCAGATGCGCGCCATGGGCGTGGGTAAGATCGCGTCAGTGGAAGGCCGCTACTACGCCATGGATCGCGATAAGCGCTGGGACCGCATTGAGCGGGCCTTCGGCGCCATCGTGCTGGGCAACGGCGAGAAAGCAACCGATCCTATCGCGGCAGTGAAGCGCTCGTATGAGAAGGGCGTGACGGACGAGTTTATCGAGCCGGTCACCATCGTCGACGAGCGAAACGAGCCGGTCGGCTTGATCCGGGATGATGACGCAGTACTGTTCTTCAACTTCCGCGCCGACCGCGGCCGCGAGATGACCATGGCGCTGAAGGATCCGACGCTGGAAAAACCGTCGCGATCCATCGTTCCCAAGAATCTCCACTACACCACCATGACGGAGTACGACAAAAGCTTCACGGTGCCTTTCGTGCTCTCCCGCGAACATCCCAATAACATTCTGGCCGATATCATGGCGGGCCTGAACTGGAAGAATCTGCGGGTGGCCGAGACCGAGAAGTACGCTCACGTGACCTATTTCTTCAACGGTGGGAACGAGAAGCCTTACGGCGGTGAAAGTCGCGAACTGGTCGCCTCACCGAAAGTCGCCACCTATGACCTGATGCCCGAGATGAGCGCTTTCGGGGTGAAGGAGGTGGTTGTGAAGGCCATCGAAAAAGGCGGCCTTGACGTGATCGTGATGAACTTTGCGAACGCCGATATGGTCGGCCACTCGGGCAAGATGGAGCCGACAGTGCGGGCCGTGGAGGCGGTTGACGCTTGCCTCGGCGAGATCTATGCGGCACTGCGCCGGAGCGGTGGGTCCTGGATCATTACCGCCGATCACGGAAACGCGGAGATGATGATCGATCCGGTAACCAAGGGTCCGCACACGTATCACACGACCAATCCCGTACCATTCATCCTGGTTGACGACGTCAGCACACCCCTTCGGACCGGTGGTGCTTTGCAGGATATATCGCCGACCATTCTTAGTTTTTTGGGGGAGAAACAGCCCAAGGAGATGAGTGGGCGTGATCTGCGGTTGTAAGGCGTGGTAAGGCGTTTCGGCACTGCCATCCGGCCCGAGTCAGCGCACCACAACGGCCCTGACCGACTGACGCAAGCTGCAGAGTATCAGGGTAACGGTTTGCGCGACAAACCGGGTACTTTTTCGACCTCCAATTCTTAGGCTGCACGTCCAAGGAACGCGACTGTAACCTATGTAACTTAAGAGGTGTAAATCCAAGCTCTTAGGTTATAATGGGGAATCCATGCACCAGATGACCCAGAATGGGACTGGAAAGAAGATTATCTTGTTGCGTCCGCGTGGTTTCTGCGCGGGAGTAGTACGCGCGATCGATGTAGTCAAGATCGTGTTAGAGATGTATGGCGCGCCCGTGTACGTCCGCAAGGAAATCGTACATAACCGCCACGTGGTAGATGAGTTACGCCAGGCCGGAGCGGTATTCGTAGAAGAACTCAGTGAAGTGCCCGAGGGGGCGCGCGTGATTTTCAGCGCTCACGGCGTATCCCCCGCGGTGCGAGAGGAAGCGAAGAGGCGAACGCTGGAAGTGATCGACGCCACCTGCCCGCTGGTGACGAAAGTGCACCTGGAGGCGGTCAAATTCGCGCGCCAGAACTACACCATCATTCTGATTGGCCACTCCGGTCACGACGAAGTTATCGGTACGCTCGGCGAGGCGCCGGAATCCACTTTCCTGGTTTCTAACGTAGAGGATGTAGACCGCCTCAACGTGAAAGATCCGGAACGCATGGCGTACCTCACGCAGACCACGCTCAGCCTCGATGAAACCCGTGATATTGTGCATCGGCTGAAGCAACGTTTTCCGTCTATAATCGGTCCGAAGACTCAGGACATTTGTTACGCCACGGAGAATCGCCAGTTAGGCGTGAAAGCGGTTGTGCCGCTGACCGACGTTCTGCTTGTGGTGGGTTCTCAAAATAGCTCGAATTCCCGCCGGCTGGTGGAAGTTTGCCAGAACGAGGGTGTTCCCGCCTATCTGCTCGACGACAGCAGCGACGTGAATCCGGCGTGGCTCGACGGGGTCAAGACGGTCGCTGTGACGGCGGGGGCTTCGGCGCCTGAGAACCTGGTAGAAAATCTGATCCACAGCCTTGAAACCACTTTTGGCTTCGATCGGATGGAAGAAATGGAGCTTAAGGAAGAGGACGTCCGGTTTCAGTTACCTTCGAATCTGGATCGTCCCTTAGTCACGTTGGCGCCAGTAAGGCCGGCCAGCAGCTTGACGGCATGACCCCTCGAGTTCAGGTTGAGGATGCTCTCCTTGCCGGAAGCGCCCAGGCGGCGCGCCGGGCCGAAGAGTTTCTTCTCCGCACGCAACATGATCAGGGTTATTGGTGGGGTGAACTAACCGCCGACACCACGCTGGAGTCCGATTGGATTCTGCTGCAGTTGTGGCTGCATCCCCCGCAAAACGGGGCTTGGAATCCTCCGAATCGCGCATTGGTCGACAAAGCGGTGCGATCAATCCTGTCGCGACAATTGCCCGATGGCGGGTTCAATATCTATCCGAAGGGGCCTTCGGATGTCAGCGCCACAGTGAAAGCCTATTTCGCCCTCAAACTCGCCGGTGTGACGGGCGAAGTGTTGGAGCGTACCAGGGCGCGGATCATGGCGCTGGGCGGTATTCAGGCCGCTAACAGCTACACGAAAATCAATCTCAGCCTGTTTAATCTGTATCCGCGCGAGGGCGTTCCCAGCGTCCCGCCGGAGATGATGCTGCTGCCGGGCAATTTCATCTTCCAGATGTCCTCCTGGACGCGCGCCATCGTAATTCCGCTGTCCATTGTTCATGCGATGAACCCGGCCCGGCCGGTGCCGGCTGGATTCACCCTGCAGGAGCTATTCACGCCCGGGGTTCCGGTTACGTACCGGCACGATAAGGAGTTCTTCTCCTGGCGCAACTTCTTCCTGGCGATCGACCGGTGCTTTAAGCTGTGGGAACGCTGGGGATCGAAGCGGTTGCGGGAACGGGCCATCCGCCGTGCCGAGCACTGGATGCTGGAGCGGACCCGGGATAGTGATGGGCTGGCAGCGATCTATCCTCCGATGCAGTACCTCATTATGGCGCTCGATCTGCTTGGGTACAGCACGGAACATCCGGATCGCATCGAGGCGCAGCGGCAGTTTGATGGTCTCATCGTCGACAAGCCGGATGATTTCTACTTCCAGCCTTGCTTCTCCGTGGTCTGGGATTCGGCGATCGCGGCGTTTGCTTTGGGCGAAGCGGCGCACGGGCCTGACGAATCTCTGCAACGGTGCGCCGACTGGCTTCTGACTAAAGAGGTACGGCGCAAGGGTGACTGGTCGGTGAAGCGGCCAAACGCTGAGCCGTCAGGATGGTATTTCGAGTTCGCCAATGAATGGTATCCGGACATCGACGATACAGCCATGGTGCTGCTCGCGCTGAGCCGTTCGCGCGCGACCAACTCCGGCGCGCAGAAGGCGTGCGAGAAACGGGCGGTCGATTGGCTGCTGGCGATGCAGTCGAAAGACGGCGGCTGGGCGGCCTTCGATGTCGATAATAACTGGCGCTCCCTGAGCTCCGTCCCGTTTGCGGATCACAATGCCATGCTCGATCCGACCTGTCCGGACATTACTGGCCGGGTACTGGAGGCGCTTTGCGCGTTTGGATACGACAAGTCGCATCCGGCGGTCCGGCGCGGCGTTGAGTACCTGATTCGCACCCAGGAGCAGGACGGAAGCTGGTACGGGCGCTGGGGTGTGGACTATATATACGGCACGTTCCTGGCTTTGCGCGGGTTGCAGGCGGCCGGCGAGAACGACCGTGAGGCGTATATCCAGCGCGCGCTCGAATGGGTACGCTCGATTCAGAATTTTGACGGCGGCTGGGGTGAGAGCTGTGCGAGTTACGACAACAACAGCTATGCGAACGCCCCCAGCACTCCTTCGCAGACAGCATGGGCAATACTGGCGCTGCTTGCCGGTGGGGACACGACGAGCACCAGCCTGAAGGATGGCGTCGACTACCTGATCAAGACCCAGAACAACGACGGCACATGGGATGAAGAGCTGGCCACCGGGACTGGTTTTCCCCGCGTGTTCTATCTTTGCTACCACCTGTATCGTCACTCGTTCCCGTTGCTCGCGTTGAATAGTTTTATTAAGACAAAAAGCACGTCGAGGAACAGTGATGCGCTGTAGGACCGATATGCGGTTTCGCCTGCGCGTTCCCTGTGAGGCGGAATCGCCTGCTTCACCCTTCCACAGCCTGCAGCGCGTGGAGTTTTTGACCGTACGGCGGATTGGCAATCCGCTCCTCGACCGTTCCGAGCGCAGTTGGTTCGGCGCCGGTTGCCAATCGGCGCGCAGGATAGCATCCTGCACCACAATCTCCAGGTACCAAAAAGGCAAAACTGAATGAGATTTCCTCTTTCCATGACCGCGGGTATGGCTGGCTACATCATGAAAAACAAGCTACGCCCGAAACCCGAGTGGCAGAAGACGGTGGTTTCGAACGGTGATTCATCCAATCCGTTCCGCATCGTTTATCAAACCGGCACCAACGCCGAACGCAAACCGCATCCCATGATCAACAAGCGGTTTCCATTGGTGATGATGCTGGAGCCTTTGCACGCGTGCAATTTAACCTGCACTGGTTGCGGGCGCATCCGCGAGTACGAGTCCACCATCACGCAGCGCCTCTCGCTCGAACAGTGTCTCAAGGCGGTGGACGAATGCGGCGCGCCGGTCATATCGATCTGCGGCGGCGAGCCGATGCTGTATCCCGAAATCGGACCGCTGGTGGCGGCCATGGTCGAGCGCAACAAGACCATCTACCTGTGCACCAACGGGATGTTTATTAAGAAGAAGCTGAAGGAGTTCAAACCGGCCGACAAGTTCTTCTTCAATGTGCATCTCGATGGCATGGAGAAGAACCACGACATCGCCGTCGAGAAAGAGGGCGTGTTCCGCGAAGCCATCGAGGGCATCAAGGCGGCGAAAGCGGGGGGATTCAAGGTCTCTTCGAACACTACCGTCTACCGCGAAACCGACATGAAGGAGATCGAGGAACTGTACGAGTATCTCGCGCAGCTTGGCGTCGACGCGCACACGATTTCGCCCGCCTACGGCTACTCCGCCGTCAACGATCGCGAGATCTTCATGACGCGCGACGACATTTACGAGAAGTTCAAGGACATCGACCGGCTGGCCAAGCGGTTTCCGCTGAGCACGACGCCGACGTACCTGGAGTTCCTGCAGGGAACGCGCGATTATCCCTGCACCGCGTGGGGCACTCCGACCTACAACGTCAAAGGCTGGAAGGGCCCGTGCTACCTGATTACCGACGCGCACTATAAGACTTTCGAAGAGTTGATGACCAAAACGCCCTGGGAGAGCTATGGCGCCGGAAACGACCCTCGCTGCGACCACTGCATGGTGCATTGCGGATTCGAACCGTCGGCGGCGCTCGGAATTAATGCAAAGCTCAGCGATACGCTCAAGCTGATGAACTGGGCATTTCGGTAAGCATGCGGAATGCCGCGTTCAGCGATCGTCCAATCCTGGTAACCGGCGCGAGCGGATTCATCGGCTGGCACGTTGCAAAGAAGCTTCTGGAACGTGGTCATGCGGTCAGAGCACTGGTGCGCCCGGCCAGTGTGGTGCGGGATTTGGACGTTCAGATCGTCAATGGGGACCTGCGGGACGCTGTTTCTCTGGAGCGCGCCGTCGATGGGTGCGCCTGCGTTTTCCATGTGGCGGCGGATTATCGCTTATGGGCCAAGGATCCTGGTGAGTTGTACCGTTCGAACGTCGACGGAACGCGCAATTTGTTGCTAGCGGCACGGAATAAAGGCGTCGAGCGGGTGATTTATACGAGTACAGTGGGATGTATCGGTGTGCCGAGCGGGGGCGAGGGCAACGAAGATCTCCCTGTAAGCATTGATGAAATGAGTGGGGCTTACAAGCGTTCGAAGTTCCAGGCTGAGCGGGTCGCGCTGGAGTTTGCGCAGTCCGGATTTCCCGTAGTCATCGTAAATCCGACGGCGCCGATTGGCGACCACGATTTCAAACCGACGCCCACCGGCAGGATTGTGGTGGATTTTTTGAACGGGAAGATGCCGGCTTACGTTGATACGGGTTTGAACCTGGTGGATGTAGTCGACACGGCCGAAGGGCACGTGCTTGCGGCGGAGCGAGGGAAGCCGGGCGAGCGATATATCCTGGGATGCCAGAACCTGACGCTTCGTGAAATCCTGGAGCGATTGTCCAATGTCAGCGGACGGCCGGCGCCGCGTGTCAGGATTCCGTATGGTGTGGCATACGCGGCTGGGGTGGCCAGCACGGCGTGGGCAAATCTGACGGGGCACGAACCACGCGCACCACTCGACGCCGTGAAGATGTCACGGAAGAAAATGTTCGTTTCGTGCGACAAGGCGAAGCGAGAACTGGGGTTCAATCCGGGACCGGTGGAAGGAGCGCTTCAGCGTGCGGTCGAGTGGTTCCGGGCAAACGGGTATGTGTGAGCTTGGTTTTCGTTGCCGCCGAAGCGATTGAGTTCGCGGGTATCCTTCGGCATGCGCAAAGCATCAAGAAGCTTGAGTGGTCTCTTCAATTTGCGCGGCAGGCAGAAATGAACGGCCGGCCGATTGTGCTGGTGGCTGATGGCCCCGGTCCGAAGCTGGCGGCCAGAGCGGCAAACGAAGCGAGAGAGAGATTAGAAGTAGTGGAGGCATTCATCAGCACCGGATTCTGTGGTGCGCTCGACCGTGAAGCGCATCGCGGCGACGTATTTCTGGCGACGGCGGTAAACGGCGAAATTGTCGACCGGCCGAGTTCGCCGGGACCATCCCGGCTCGGCCATCTGGTTTCGCAGGATCGCGTCGCATGTACCGTCAGCGAGAAGTCCAGCCTTCGGGATGGAGGATCAAGTGCCGTGGAAATGGAAGCGGCCGGCGTTATGCGTGTTGCACGAGAATCGGGGATTCCGTTTTATTGCCTGCGTGTGGTGACCGATACTGCCTCCGAAGATTTTCCACTCGATTTCAATGCCATGAGAGATCGTGATGGCCGGTTCAGCCGTGCGAGGATCGTTGCCGCGGCCTGCCGCCATCCCGTTCGAATATTTCCTCGCCTCATGGAATTGCAGCGAACGTCGAAAGAAGCGTCGATAGCGCTAGGGGATTTCATTGCCAACTGTCGATTCTGAGTTGTCCTTTGCAACCGAAACCGCCGCTGGGAATGTGCCGGCGGCAATGAAGGCCGCCGTGTATACCGGCAACAGCAACATCGCTGTCCAGTCAATCCCGGTTCCGCAGATCGGCCCGGGTGAGTTGCTCATCCGTGTCCATGCTTGTGGGATTTGCCACACCGACCTGAAGAAGATCGAGTACAACCTGCTGACGCCACCCCGCGTTTATGGGCATGAGACGGCCGGCGAAGTGGCCGTTGTCGGCGAAGGAGTAGACGGGTTTGCGATCGGCGACCGTGTCATCGTTTTCCACCACATCCCGTGCATGGAATGTTTTTACTGCCGGCACAAGCTGTATGCGCAGTGTCCGGTATACAAGAAAGTCGGCGTTACGGCCGGGTTCGAGCCTGCCGGCGGTGGTTTCTCGCAGTACGTGCGCGCCATGGATTGGATTGTCCGACGTGGCGTCGAGAAGATTCCCGATGGCGTCTCCTACGAGCGCGCCTGCTTCGTCGAGCCGTTGAACACCTGTCTCAAGGGTGTCGTGCAGATGGACTTGAGGTCGGATGACCTGGTGGTCATTCTGGGGCAGGGGCCGATTGGTCTGCTCTTCACGATGCTGGTGAAGCGAACCGGCGCAACCATGCTGGCCACCGATACAATGCCGTTTCGGCGCGAGCTGGCGGTTCGATTCGGCGCCCAGGCTGCTTTCGATCCTCGCGATCCCGACCTGCAGACCCGCATCACCGAACTGACCCAAGGTCGTGGCGCGGACGCGATTATCATCGCCGCTTCGGCGCCGGGAATCGTTGAACAGGCGGTACGTTACTCACGGCCTGGCAGCCGCATCCTTCTCTTCGCCCAGACCTCGCACACGGAGAGAATCGAGCTTTCGGGCGCCGACATTTGTGTTGGGGAGCGCACACTCGTCGGGTCGTACAGTGCTTCGGTCGACATACAGAAGGATTCAGCGGACCTGGTTTTCAGGGAGTTACCTGTGGAGGATCTGATTTCTCACACTTTCCCTCTGAGTCAAATCCGGCAAGGGGTTAACCTAGCATTGCACCCGGAGCCTGCATCGTTGAAAATAGTAGTTCAGCCTCAGAGGTGGTCATAACGTGAATATGCAGATGATGGCCGCCGTCCTCTACGGGAAGGAAGATTTAAAAATAGAGGCGGTTCCCGTTCCGGCGATCGGACGGGGCGATGTCCTGGTGCGGGTGAAGACTGCGCTGACCTGCGGAACCGATGTGAAGGTGTTCCGACGCGGGTACCATGCGCGCATGATCGTGCCTCCCGCATTATTCGGACACGAGCTGGCCGGAGATATTGTCGCTGTCGGTGAAAACGTACGTGGATTTCACGTGGGGCAGCGTGTGGTAGCCGCCAACTCGGCCCCGTGCGGTGAATGTTACTATTGCCGCCGCGAAAACGAAAACCTTTGCGAAGATCTGCTTTTCAATAACGGCGCGTATGCTGAGTTCATCCGGATTCCGGCGCGCATCGTGGAACGTAACCTCTATGCGATTCCCGATCATGTCCCATACCAGGATGCTGCCCTGGTGGAACCGCTGGCGTGTGTACTGCGAGGTCTGGATGAAACAGGAATCCGGCCCGGCGACACGGTCGCGGTGCTTGGGCTCGGGCCAATCGGGACCATGTTCGTCCGGCTTGCGAGAGTTTATGGCGCGCGTGTCATCGCGATTGGACGGCGCAAGTCGCAACTCGATCGCGCCGCTTCGATGGGTGCGGCGGAGCTCCTGATCTCGGGCGATGGCGTAGACCTCGTGAAGAAGGTTCGCGATCTGACCTCGGGCCGCGGCGCCGATATCGTGATCGAAGCCGTTGGACAGCCGGATGCGTGGGAAACGGCATTGAGACTCTTACGCCGCGGAGGTACGGTCAATTTCTTCGGCGGATGCCCGAATGAGAGCAGGATCGCACTCGATACTTCGCTGATGCACTATTCGGAAATCACCTGCACGGCCAGCTTCCATCACACGCCAAAGCATATTCGCAAAGCTCTCGATCTGGTGATCGACGGCCAGATCACGGCGAACGACTTTGTGAATCGTGTGGAGCCGCTGGCGAATCTGTTGCAAGTGCTGCAACACCTCATGAGCCACAACGGGCACATGAAGACAGCGATCGTTCCATAACTCGTGACGGCGCTCTGTCCCAAGGACTTCGTCGGAAACTCGGAAGCGCTGAACGCGGCATACACGCTGAGAGAAGCGGAAGCGTACACCCGTTGGCTCGCAACGCATCACTATGAGAACTTTCACGTAGTGACGTTCCTTCTGCCGAAGCGGCTGCACCAGGCATTCTACAATGTCTATGCTTTCTGCCGCTGGGCGGACGACCTCGGCGACGAGATAGGCGATCCAGGGGAGAGCCTGCGGCTGCTGGGTTGGTGGCGCGAAGAACTCTACGGCATGTACGAAGGACGGACCAAGCATCCCGTCTTCGTCGCGTTGGAGGGTACCGCGCACAAGTACAATCTGCCGCGGCAGCTTTTCGACGATCTGATTCGGGCCTTCGAACAGGATCAGACTGTGACCCGATACCAGGACTGGGACGGCGTGTTGGGGTATTGCCGCTGCTCTGCGAACCCGGTCGGAAGGCTCCTGCTTCGTCTTTGCGGTTACTCAGATGCCGAGCGCGACCGGATGTCCGATGCCACGTGCACGGGTCTGCAACTCGCGAATTTCTGGCAGGATGTCACGGTGGATCTGGAGAAGGGGCGCATCTACCTACCGCTTCACCTTTTCGCCAGGCACGGCTACACGCTCGACGAACTGCAAGCGCGGCGCTTTACGCCGGCATTCCAGGGCGTGATGCAGGAAGCCGTCGCGGTGGCGCGCGATCTGTTTCAAAAAGGGCTTCCCCTCGCGAAATCGGTCGACCGCCGACTGGGATTCGATCTCGAACTCTTCAGCCGCGGGGGTATGCGAGTTCTGGACAAGATCGCGGCACAGAATTACAACGTGCTGGCCAAACGCCCGGCCATCTCCAAGATGGAGCGCGTCCGTTTGATGCTGGAAGCGGCTTGGGGCATGCTGTAGATTGGCGGCCGATCTCGAACAATCCTATGCGCACTGCCGGAGGGTAGCGCGAACCCGGGCGCGCAATTTCTACTACTCGTTCGTGCTGTTGTCGAAGGAGCAGAAGGATGCCATGTGCGCGATGTATGCCTTCAATCGCTTTTGCGACGACCTGAGCGAGGCTAGCGACGCATCAAAGGCAGCCATCGAACGATGGCGCAACGAACTGACCGAGGCTCTCGAAGGGCGCTTCAGCACCAATCCTATGTGGCCGGCATTTTACGATGCCGCGAAGCGTTATGCGATCCCGCATCAGTACTTCTACGAGATGATCGAAGGCGTGAGCTCCGATCTGGAGCCGCGAAACATCCGGACTTTCGATGAGCTGTACCACTACTGTTACCAGGTGGCGAGCGTCGTCGGTATGACCACAATCCACATTTTCGGCTTCGATTCACCCGAGGCTCTTCCGCTGGCGGAAAAATGCGGCATCGCGTTTCAACTCACGAATATCCTGCGCGATGTTCGGGAAGACGCCGAAAACCGGCGCATCTACATTCCTTCTGAAGACATCGAACGGTTTCACGCGGATCTGAGATTGTACGACGAAAGCTTTCAGAGTTTAATGCGCTTTGAGGCCGAGCGTGCGCGAATGTATTACACGGAATCCGAGCCGCTGATCGGCCTGGTGCACGAGAAGAGCCGCGCATCCTTGTGGGCGCTGATTGAGATTTACCGCCGCTTACTGAATCGGATCGAGAAGGCCAATTATCAGGTGCTGGAGCGCCGCATTAGCCTGCCTGCGCTGGAGAAGGTAGGAATCGTTCTGAGGGCAGCCGTAAGGTGAAAAAAGCGCCTTACTGCTCTTGGGGAGGTTCATCCTTGGGCTTGTTCTTCGACCCGGGCGGGCGTCCACGGCGTTTTTTAGGTTCGGCGCCCTCCAGATGGCTCATCCACAAAGGCGGGCGTCCACGCCGTTTCTGGCCCTGGGAGAGACGCGCGAGAACCACAATTGCTTCCTCGATGAGATCGCGCTCGCTTCTCAACTCCTCAAGCATTTTGTTGATGTCCATTACGACATGATGACATGAACGGCACGAGGTTGCCGGTGATCGGACGCTCGGAGATTCGCGCTATTTCGGCGTCTCCAAGCGTCGGGGCTGGTTCATGTCTTAGTCTGCCTCGAACTCCATGTCGTCAACCATGACTTGGTTGTCGATTTCGATTCCTGCTAAGCCTGCACCTCGGATCACGTCACAAGCATCGCCGATATACCGCAGTTCCGGCACTGTATATTCGTTTTGCATGTCCAACTCGTCTCCTTCGCTTTCTTCTTTTAAGAGAACTGACGCTCTGATATTACACGTGGAGTGATATCCTTCATAGACCGAGACATAGTGGATTTTTTAGCCCTGAAGGGTGGCACTCAAAGCTCCCCCAAAACCGGGAGGTGGAGTATCATTTCACCGGGATCGTCGACAAATCACGTAATCTCTTCGACTCAAAGCCGGCCACCTCGAAGCAGGGTCGAAAGGCCGGAACCGCAATATGAGTTCTTTGTCACACACAAGCGTACATTCCACCCGGCTCCAGGGCGGGTTCCGCGGCATTCGGACGTATGCCGTACTTACAGCAATCCTGGTTCCCGGCTGCGCCTTTGCTCTGGATCCGACACATCGAATAACGCAATATGCTCACTCCGCATGGACGGTCAGGGATGGTCAGTTACCCGGCGGCGTAACTGCCATAGCGCAGACCGCGGATGGGAATCTTTGGGTGGGCACGGAGTTCGGATTACGGCGGTTCGATGGCCAGAGTTTCCAGCTTGCCGAAACGCCGGAAGGACGTCCCTTGTTAGACAGCCCTGTTTTCAGCATGGCCGCGCATCCTGATGGCGGTATCTGGATCGGTACGTCGAATAGCGTGGTGCACTTGGCGAATCATCACGTTAAGACCTACGAAACCATGAACCGGCCCCCATTTGCTGCTCCGGCTCAAATTCTCGTTGCCAGCGACGGAAAAGTATGGGTGGGGACAACCGCTTTCAACTCGGGAGGACTTTGCCAGATCGAGGAAAATGACCTTCGCTGTTTTTCTTCAACGGATCCGGTGCTTGGTAAAGCTATTTTCTCGATCTTTGAGGATCGGAAACATGATCTGTGGGCGGCAGGTCGTGGTGGGTTGTGCGAGTGGAAACCAGGAACCGGCTGCTTCCATTTGTACGGACCCGACGCGGAAAGCGAGTCTATCGCCGAGGATTTGAATGGGCGCACCTGGTTGGCCGACAGAACCGAAGGCGGCTTGAAGTGTTTGGCGAACGGAAGAGCAGTTGTCTATCCGCTTCGTGGTCTTGGAGGGAAGATCCGGCCGGCGTCGCTTCTATTCGACCGCGATGGCGGATTGTGGGTCGGGACGTTCGGGCAAGGCTTATTGCACCTTTCGGAAGGCCGTATCGATACCTATACATCAGGCGAGGGACTCTCCCATGACATGGTGCGCCGTCTCTTTGAGGATCGCGAAGGAAACGTCTGGGTAGCCACGGATGGGGGACTCGACCGCTTTCGCGATTATTCGGTGACACGTATTACGAAACGTGAAGGGCTGTCGTCCGATACCGCTACCTCAGTGTCGTCGATCGGCGGCGAAACCTGGGTTGCGACAATCGAGGGACTCAACCGTATTCAGAGTTCCGGCATCCGCGTTTATGATAAGTCTGCTGGTTTGCCGTCGAATTCGGTTTTGACCCTGGTCGCCGATGGGAGCGGCCGGATCCTAGCAGGGACCCTGTCCGGCATGGCCTATCTTGAAGAGGATAGATTTGTACCTCTAAACGTCGAACGGAGTTCGCCAACACGGATGATTGCCGCGGCCCAGGGGCAGGATGACTGTCTGTGGATTAGCGATCAGGACCGGGGTTTATTGCACCTGTGCGACCGGAAGGTCGTTGACGTTACGCCCTGGTCGAGTTTCAACAACGAAGAAGCTGTTGTCATCGAGCCCGACCGCCGCAGCGGCGCGTTATGGCTGGGGCTTTCCAAAGGGGGAGTGGCACACTTCAAACCCGGCTCCGCGATCCATACGTTTCCCACAAAAGGAATTGTCAAGGATTTGCACCTGGCCGCTGACGGTGGCCTTTTCATTGCCACGGATCATGGGTTTAGCCGGCTTCTGAAGGGAAGACTCGACCCATTCACGAAAGGCAACGGTCTTCCATGCGAAGCCGTCCATGCGATGGTCGAAGATGACAATGGAGCGCTCTGGTTAAATACTGAGTGCGGCCTGGTTCGTATCGATCACGAGGAGATGGCCGCGTGGGTCGCGGACCCCGGGAAAAGAATTCACGTCCGAGTTTACGATCAGAGCGACGGCATGCATCTCAGTCGCGAGGCTAACGGATACGCACGGCGAGCAGCGAAATCGAAGGATGGCCGGCTGTGGTTTGCGACTCTCAACGGAGTTGCTGTCGTCGATCCGAAGCACTTGCCGGAAAACAGGCTGAAGCCCCCTGTGGTCATCGATCGCATTATGGCTGACCGCCGTCCTTTCGGCACAAACCATGCGACCCTTCCGCCCTTGACTCGGGACCTTGAAATTGGTTATGAAGCCTTGAGTTTCGTCGCCCCTGAGAAGGTCCGTTATCGCTATCGCTTAGATGGCTACGATACGGATTGGAAGGACGACCGCGGCCGGCGGCAGGCGGTATACACGAATCTTGGCCCGAAGACCTATCGGTTTCAGGTAATTGCCTGCAACAATGATGGAGTTTGGAACAACGTCGGCGCCGCGATTGAGTTTTCCATCGCGCCGGCATTTTATCAAACGCTTTGGTTCCAATCGCTGTGTGCGGCCGCATTCCTGATGGCGCTGTTCGCCGCTTACCGCCTTCGCGTACGCGTGCTCCAAAACCGAATCACGTTGCGCTACAAAGGAGTGCTTGACGAAAGAACTCGCATCTCGCGTGAACTCCACGATACTCTACTGCAGAACATTGCCGGATTTGCCTTGCAACTGGGAGGGCTCGCGAAGACCGTGACGGCCCCTGACGGGGCTCGAGACCATCTCCACGACCTCCGCCAACAAGCCGAGGAATGGTTACGCGACGCACGCCAGACGGTTGTCGACATCCGCCTGCCAATCAGCACGGGTGAAAGCCTGGTCGTGGAACTCCGCAAAATGGGCCAGGTTCTCACCACGGGGAAACCCTTACAATTTCACATGGAGGTAAAGGGAAGGGAACGTGACGCCAATGAACAGGTCCAGGAGCAGTTGGTGCGAATTGCTCAGGAAGCCATTCGCAATGCGGTCCGGCATAGCTTCGCGAAGGAGATCCGCCTGGACGTTGCCTATTTGCGCTGGAAGCGGGTTAGGGTGAGGATTCGGGATGACGGGCAGGGCTTCAACCTGCATGAAGGCCAGTGCAAGCAGAACCATTTGGGCCTTGCTTCCATCCGCGAGCGGGCGGCGAAGCTCGGGGCAGAACTGAAGATATCCACCGCGCCCGGATGCGGCACCAATATTGAAATCATCGCCTCGTTAACCAAATCCAAAGGGGATTGATGTGAGCCAGGAACGAATACGCATACTCGTGGTCGACGACCATCCCATGGTGTTAAAGGGACTGCAGGCGACAATCCAACCGGAGCCCGACATGGAAATTGTGGGTACAGCGTCCAGCGGAAAGCAGGCGCTCGACCTTTTCCAGGAACGGCAGCCCGACGTGACAATCATGGACTTGAACCTCACCCCGGAGATGACCGGAACGCAGGCCATCCAGGCGATCCGTATGCATTCCCCGCAGGCCCGGATCATCGTGCTGTCGGCCTATAAGGGTGAAGAGGACATTTTTAAAGCGCTGCAAGCGGGGGCGGCGACATATCTTTTAAAAGACAGCCTTGGCGATGACTTGATACCCATCATCCGTGAGGTTCATTCGGGCGGGGGACCGATTGGGTCGCACGTCGCCAGGAAGCTTGCCGATCGGGTTCAACAGCAGCCACTCACGCCGCGAGAGGTTGAAGTGTTACGGCTCGTGGCAGAGGGGCTGCGCAACAAGGAGATCGCGGCGAAATTGACAATCAGCGAGCAAACCACCCAAGGTCACCTTAAGACGATCCTGTCAAAATTGGGGGTTCACGACCGCACGGAAGCCGTCACCGTGGCGGCCCGCAGAGGCATTATTCATTTGACCTAATTGAGGGGGCGGGGCCCAACCCTCATTGGGGAGTGACTCTTTTGGCCCTCCCGGCATAGCATGAATTAGTTATTCGAGTCATGCAACGCCCGATTCGTCTCTTAATCGCCGACCATAACCGGATTTTCCGTGAGGGCGTTTGCGTCCTGATTGGGTTTGCATCCGATTTGCAGCTTATAGCCGCTGTGGTCAACGCAGAGGATGCGGTCAACGGGTTTCTCGAACATCGCCCTGATCTCACGCTGATGGACCTGGATATGCGTGCAAACGCAGGGGTCGATGCGATCCATCGTATTCGGCAGATTGATCCGCAGGCATGGGTGATTGCGCTGGTAACCGATGAATGCGATTCGCGGACACCGCAAGCGATTGCCGCGGGTGCATCTCTCGTGCTTACAAAGGACGCCGTGGGAGAAGCCCTGTTGCCGGCAATCTACGCGCGGTGCGAGTTTGCGCCTCCGGCGGCGGAGTTGTTCGACGATCAAGCGGTAGCGATCCGGGTCAAATAGGGGGCATTGTACCCCCTCGAAACGGGTACAAAGATAGCCTCTCTCCTGGGTATTTTCAGAATTTCTTTGGAGGCTTACGCTGGAACTCAAGTCACAGGACGGCTATGGATACTAGAGTGTCTTCAAAAACAGGTGCCGCAGATCAGGGGAGCTTCTTTGGCCGCCTTTTCACCGGGCGACGAAAACAAAGCCTTCCAGGTTCGAGTCTCAGGATTGCGCCCGGCGTTCGCGTGTCGGAAAGCCAGCAAGGCCTGACGCTCCTTCATATTCGGAGTGGACGCGTGTTTTCGTGTAACGGCACGGGACTACGGATTTGGCGCGACTTAACGAGCGGCATGAGCGTCGAAGCGATCGCCGCCGGTCTTTCAGGGAGCTATAGTCTGCCACCTGGCCGCGCACACGCCGACACGGCAGCTTTTTTGAGCGCATTAGAAGAGCAAGGACTTGTAATGAGGGCCCAATGAAACGTCCTGGCTACACTTCCCTGGTATTTCGCGCTCTGTGGGAATTGGTGCGGTACGAGGTGGTTCAGTCTCTCTTCGGCTTCAACCGGATCCACGACCAAATGGCAAAATTCCCGGTCCGCCGCCGTGCCGTGGCCCCCGGAATGGAGACCGCGGTGTGCGATGCCGTCACTTTGGCGATGTGCTTCTACTACAAGCGAGTACTTTGTTTGCAGCGTTCGACGGTGGCCGCACGAATCCTGCGTCGAAAGGGGATCGATGCGCGTCTGGTCATTGGCGTTCGGCCCGCGCCGTTCCTGTCGCACGCCTGGGTGGAGGTTGATGGACGAACCGTCAACGACTCGCCTGTGTACCGTGAGCGACTCCAGATTCTGAGTGTTGTGTAGCAACGCCCCCTCCACAGGGTCCAACGATGAGTTTCCAATCCGGGCTATCGTATTTTGACGAACGCATTGTCGCGCCACCCGAGGCGGACGCAGTGGTGGCGCTTGTCGTCTCCGATGACATGGCGAGGCCGGCCATTGCGCACCTGGGACAAGCCTGTCTCGCTTTCTCATCAGTCCGACTAAAGCGAGCCGCTTGGGGCGCGCAACCGCTTTCCGCGGAATCCTTGGCGATCACGTTCGACGGGCGCCTGGATAACCGCGACGATCTTCGGCTGATTCTGTCGGAAACCCTGCGGGATGAGATGGGCGATGCGGCTCTGGCGCTCGCGACGTACCGACGATGGGGTGTGGAGGGTTTTAGCCGTCTCGTGGGCGACTGGAGCCTCGCCATCTGGGATGCTTCGGACCGTGCAGTCGTTCTCGCAAGCGACTTTGCCGGGACGAGGCCGCTTTACTATGCGCGCCGGCCGAACGGGATCGCGTGGTCCACGCGCCTTTCCCCACTCGTCGCATGGCTCCAGCCCGAGCAAATGGACGATGAATACATCGCCACCCTGCTGCAATTTGGCGGCTGCCCGAATCGCACACCGTACGCAGGCATTCGATCGGTTCCGCCCGGCCATGCCCTCCGTCTTACGGCGCAGGGCTTCAGTGATATTGCCTTCTGGAAACCACCGCTGGACAATCTGATTCGTTATCAACGGGAAGAGGAGTACGAAGAGCATCTGCGCGCTTTGTTGAGCGATGCCGTTCGCTGCCGGCTGTCGAATGATCAAGTCGTTCTCGCCGAATTGAGCGGAGGTCTCGATTCGTCTTCGGTAGTCACGATGGCGAACCACCTGTTGAATGCGGGCCGAAGCGGCGCGAAACTGATAACGCTGACGGTCGATCACAGCGGGTCTCGCGATAAGCCGTTCTGGACCGTGGTGGAGGCCATGTGTAAGACCGAGAGCATCCACATAGCGGCGGATGATTATCCGTTTCTCACGGCTGAGCGCACCGGAGGTGCGATGCCGGGTTTCTGGGAGCCGTTGCAGTTGCGAACCGCCGCTATCGCTCGTGAAGTCGGCGCAACCACGTACCTCACCGGACGTACGGGCGATCTTGTGATGGGAAACTGGGCGGATGATAGCGACCAGGTGGCCGGAGCATTTCGGCGGGGGCAGATTGCCGAAGGCTTCAAAACGTCGCTCGCATGGGCCAAAGCCTTGCGCATCCCAATAATCTGGATCCTCTGGAAAGCCGTTCTGCTCAACCTGCGGCCATCCATGGCTCCTCGGGATGCCTCTGAATCAATGGTATCGACCGAGAATTCGATTGCCGGGCAGTTCCGGAAATTCATTCCTTCCTACTTCGACAGTGTGTTGCCGCAGGACTGGAAGGCCGCACCACCCGAGCGCCGAAGCCATTTCCGCACGCTGCTGGACATCATCACATTCCGCAGGCTGCAGCCTCCGGAGCCATTGCATCATCTGGCTTATACGCATCCGCTCTTTCACCGGCCCTTGGTGGAGTTCATGATGTCGATTCCGCCTCAAGTGGTTTGCTCGCCGGGCGAGCCCCGGCGCCTGATGCGACGCGCACTTTCGCCGCTCTGGCCGCCGGAATTGAGGAGGAGACGATCCAAGGATGTATTTTCCGGAGTTTTTCTGGAGTCATTACGGCCGCTCGCGCACGTGATGCTTCAGGATCAGGAAAAGCTCGAAGTGGTCCAGCGGGGCTACATTGAGCTGGTAAGCCTCAGAAGACGACTCGGACAGTTGACTCATTCCCTCGAGTGCAATGAACCGCAACTCCGGCAGATTATTCTCCTGGAGTTCTGGCTTCGGAGCCGCCGGTGTGCCTCGGTGTCACACGAAATCTGTCCGCCGATGACGAAAACGGCAGCCTGCCCCTGAAATCAGGGGTGTAAACATCCCTGATTGGGATCTCCCCGTACCCCGCCAAACTGGGTATGTCTTTCTAGTGTGTCCGACTCTACTCTACAAACTTAGTGCGATCTCAATACGATTGTGATCCAGTCCGGCGGGTACCGCGTCAGGACGAGGGCCGTCCGGAAGGACACTTAGGAAGGAGCCGGGTTCGACTCATTGAGTTCGAATCGCCAAATGAGTAGCGAGGAGTTCAACGTAATCATGCGAGAACTAGCGCGGCTGAGCCGGGGATTTACGGAAGCCGTTCGCCACATTGTAGAGCAGGAGACAGAGATCTGTGCTCTGCAATCCATTCTTGAAAGGAAAGGGTTGGTGACGCCTCAGGATCTTGCGGTGGCGCGTGAGGAAGCATCCCGGCTGGTGCGTGCGGCGGCCGGGGGACAGGATACTTTGGAGTTGGAGGAACATCTCAGGAGCTTCCTGGGTGAAGATGTCAAGTGGAAGATGTGAGTCTATTCCGTAACTGCGCGCAGGAACATCTGCTTACCGAGCGGCTTTACGGGCAACTGCAGGTATAGCTTGATCAGCAACGGCGAGACCGGGAATCGCGATTTAATCGTCAGCGGAAGGAACCTGGGCACGCATGTCGTGACGCGAAATCCGTTAGCTTCGAGAAAATCGGTCAAGCTGACGTGAGAATAGATGGCGACGTGGGTGTAGTCGTCGAAGTACTCGCGGTAAGCATAGCGGTAGTTCGGCTGGACGATATTCAGGGAGCCGCCGGGGCGTAGCTTTCGGCGCACCTGGGCGAGCGCGCGGGCGAGTTCCGCCTGCTGCAGGTGCTCGAAAAGATTGCTGGCAAAGACGAAGTCGACGGAGCCGTCGTCGATGAAATCCAATTCGGTGATGCTTGCCGCTCGCGCGATCACGGGCGGCCGGGCGTGCTCTTCCACCCCCGGCCAGATATCGACGGCAATGCGTTGCTGGCACTGTATGTTGTTGATGAAGTGGCAATAGCCTGCCCCTAATTCCAGCACGCAGGCGTCCGGCGGAATGAGCCGCTGGAAGAACGCTTCGCACAGCGTCTTCCAAAGAATTTCCCGGCGGGCATCGAACGGAAAACGTGTCGTATGATAAGCCATCGGCTACGAGTGCGCTCCCTCGGACGTGGCCGCGGCGGCCCTCTTCCAGCCAAATAGTATGCCGAGGATCATTCTCGACCCCACCCCGACGGCGCGGCGATTGTTTACATTCCCGCCCTTGCTGACGCCGACCCGGTTGTGAAAGGTAATGGGGCACTCCAGCATGCGCAGGCCGGTCTGTAGCGTCATATCCATGAAATGTGCATTGAACTCCAGGTTGATCGCGGGGTTGAGATTGGGCATAAGGCGCCGCAGGGCATCGTTGCGGCAGAGTTTGTAAGTCGTGCCCACGTCGGTGAACGTGCCCTTGCCCAGGTGTTTCAGTTCCAGGAGCTTGCCCACAAAGAAGTTGCCGTAGTACATGAAGGTTGTAAGCTGTGTGGGACGCGCTCGTAGCTGCTCGACAATGCGTGTTCCGTTCACAATGTCGGCATGCGGGATGTAGGCCAGGAATTTGTCGATGTCGCGGGCGCGAAACGTCATGTCCCCTTCGCAGAGCAGCGTCAGTTCGGTATCGTCGTAGCGCAATCCTTCGCTCAGCGCACGATAGACGCACCGTCCGTAGCCCGGCTGCATCTCGCACACGACGATGGCGCCATCGCGTCCAGCCGCTGCCGCAGTGCCATCGATACTGTTGTTGTCGACGGCGATGACTCTTCGAACGAGAGGATGGCCGATGAAGTCGCGAACGGCCTGGCCGATGCAGGCCTCGTCGTTGTAGGCGGTTAGGACAACGGTCAAGGTGGGGTTCAGGATAGGGGACCAGGGGACTTCATCCGCGAGGAATTTGGACGGAAGGAGATAGAAGAGATCGAGCAGTACAAAACAGAGCCCGGCGAGCAGCAGCAGACCGCTGACGAGAAGCGCGAAGTGCATCCGTTCGACCGCGGCCTGAAATCCCAACAGTAACGCCAGGGTCGTCCCTATCGCGGCGCAGGCACAAATGATGAGGCCCAGCGCGGTGACCAGCACCCCGGCGAGTGCGGCGGGCGCCATGCGCGTCTTTGACGGCACTGATGGCGCACTAACGGCGGGGCGGGTTTTCATAGGCGCACATGCGAGAAATTACCAGGATAAGACGTTCGGAGCGCCTGCGTGACCTCTATTGGCCAGCCTGCGTCAATGACCATCCCTCGAATCCGAAAACTATGTATCTGGGATCGCCCGGCGCCTTGATGCGCGGCCCGTTGCACTTGACCTCAACATCGTTTTGCCCCGGCAGCAATGTCAGTTCACGCTCATACGTTTGCCCATCATGGGCATCGAAGACCTCCGGAACCCCTCGAAACGTGAAGCTGAACTTCTTGATTACTCCTCCGGTGAGCAGGTTAGTCTTAAACTTCACCTTAATCGGCATCGCGAGCGTGTTCGAGATTGAGAACACAGCCTCGCCAGACGGCCCATTCGACCACCGCCAATAATGGCGGCCCTGGCGCTCCAATTGCGCGAATCCCTGCCCGAACTCGACCGGGGCCAGTGAAACCTCGGGAACGGCAGTGGCTGGTCCCTCCAGCACGAGTTCCGTGGTGCCGGCAATCAAGCCGGGAGTCGGCAAGTAAGCGAAGAATATCCCGCCTCGCTTTGAGAGCGAAGGAATTCGAACGCGGGAGGGACCCTTTCCCGTGGAAGAACGGTAATCGAGCGCGGCGTCCGAAAGGTCGTGATCGGAGACGAGGGTGACGGCGTCGCCCGTCAAACCGAGTTGCGTATCACTGACGCTCACAGGAAGCAGCAATAGAGCGGAGGAATCATAGTGAGCTGTCCACTCCTGCGTCCAATAATAGAGATGCTTCGGCGTGGTTCCCAAGTCTTCGAGCTCTTTCGTGGTGCGAAGAAAACGGATAGGCCGGCCGAGCCGGGTGCCGATATAGGCGCCCCAATAGTCTTTGGTAAACAACACCAATGGATCTACGCCGTCCCAGAGGGTCGGCGCCAGCACCACCGCATCGGAGGGCAGGTCTCGTAAAAGTCCGCTGGCGCTAAGTCGATTGACGAGATTCCACTTTTCGGAACTTCGGGCCTGGAAAGAGTTCACACGGTCATTTGCGACTGAACCCGCTGCCGTGAATAGAGCCGTGTAAAGACCGACAATGGCGATTGCAAAAATACGGATACTGCGGGCAGGAATCCGGGAGATACAGATAGAGAGCGCGACAAGGACGACCATGAAAGCCAGGAACGTGTAGTAGTCCGGAAGGTACGGAATCGCTGTATCCTCCATGTTGCTGTATTTCTTTGTCAGTGTCAGCGGGCTGGAAATCAGGAACGTGCAGATGAGAGGAAAAGCGACAAAAAAGAGCAATCGCCGCCGGGTTATGGAAGCTGCTGCTGTAGCGGGACGACAGGCAAGGAGCGTCACGACGAAGAGCGCCCCCACCAGGAGCGCCTGAAGGAATTCACGATCGCTGAGAAGGTTCAGGGACAGCCAGGGTGGCGTTCGCGTTTCGCTCGGCAGGAACCCGATCAGGGCGTTGGCTCCCGGCAGCGATTTAACTAGGTGCCGCCAAAGATCGGGGATGAAAACTCGAAGAGAGAATGGCGCCAGGGTGGCGCCCCCGTAAGTGGGCGGATGGAGCGAATGATACCCGATATAGATAATTCCCCAGATGCAGAAGACAATTCCAAAGGGCAAAATCGCGCGAACTACGGTCCGCCAGTTGGAGGAGGCTTCCTTCCGCCGCAACTCAGACACACTCACGACCAAGGCAATCAGAAAGAACGGAATAATGATTACTTCATAGACCAGCAGTGAGATCCATAAAGATATCAACGAAGAAGAAAGCAAACCGATGGATCGAGGTCGGCTGATATGCGGATTCCGGATTCGGACGACATAAAGCACCATTCCCAAGGAGAAAAAGAGAATCGGAATCTGGTAGACCACCATGTGCGCCGTCGTCGGGTAGACACTGATCCAGAGTGGGAGCAACGAGAGCGTGCCACCAACGAAAAGAAAGCCTCCCAGGCGCGTAAGATAGAAAGACAGAAACCAGCCCAGTGCCCCGATCGAGGCAAACTGAACAAACGAGATGATCGCGGTTCGAACTAAGGCGGATGAAGTGAGGTAGGGGGCGGCAAAGAAGAAAAAGCTGAAGTAAAAGTAGAAACGTCCCTGCCACTGAGCGTAGTTTCGAGCGATGAACCAATAGGGCTTAAGCCCGTCGGCGTGCATCTTATCCGCCAGCAGCCCCATGTTGATGTCGTCCTGGGTCGTAAAGTTGATCCTGGCCGTTCTTGTAACCGTGATTAACAGGCAGATACCTAACAGCAGCAGGAACAACGTGAGGACGATATGGAACTTCCTGGTGGAGGGCGGTGATACCGATCTCAATGGGTCAGCATGCTCGCCGGCTGCACGATTGATGTTTACGGCCGATGCCATTCCAGGTTGGACCTCTCGCAGGAATCCGTGGCGAATACTCGTTTATCATGATACCTGAAAGAAGGATTCTCGCCCCTTTGGAAGCTGATGTGAATACAAACACTTATTCGTCCGCCAGACGACCGGAAAACACCGGGAGTCTCCAAAGCTAACAGCAGCCCCGGCGCGAAAGGTAGCGTGTTCTCGGCTACCATGGTGAGAACAATCGGAAACGAAGGCACGATTCGACTCCGTCGTGTGCGCCATCATGAAAACAGCGGCGAACGCTCATCCCTCCAGCGAACAATCCGAAGGTCCAGCGCAAACTAACGCGCCTAAAACGAGCCACGTTCGCATCTTTGTGGCTCTATTCCTGATACTCCTGTTCCTTAGCGTTTCGCTTGCAGCAGTGCGCACGTCGAGACTCTATTACACATGGCAAGACGACATTTACATGGGTGTGCTTGCGGACCATGTGAAGACCGAGGGGTTTAAGACCTACTGGGATTGGACCGGATCCTATGCGCGTTGGCAGGGACGTCTTTATTTCTATTTTAGTTTCATATTCTTTATCGGTCCGTATCTCACTAACTCTGCCTTTGTTCGGACGGCGATAATCGTATTCGCGCAAGTTGCCTCGATTGGCGTGACGGGTTTTTTCCTGAGCCTGTATCTGACACGTATAGGCGGATTGTTGTTCACGGCGGGCACTTTGTGCCTATTGCCGCATTGGCTGAGTCTATATCCGACAACGACGAACATGCTCGTTTATCACGTGCCGATTCTCTTCTTCTTTTCGGGAATTAGTGTGTATGTGATACTAACACGCACGCCGGGGGTGGCTCGCGGATACTCCGTTATGTTGCAGTCGCTGACATTCGTGTTCGTGTTTGCATCACTATACATCTACGAGGTTCTTGCCGTCCCTTTTTTCCTGATCACTGCGTCGGTTGTCTGGTCGGAGTTAAGAAGAGAAAAGCGCCGTGTCACGTTGCCAATCATATTCCGAACGGCTCTACCATTTGTCTGCATATTTGTCCTGTGGGCCGTCAGTTACCTCGGATATCGACTGTTGCATCCCCCGTCTTATGAAGGTGCGAAACTCGCCCCTTTCGTGCTGAGGGTTTTTGCCGCCGATGTTTGGCGCCACTTGGTCAAGTCCTTGCCAGGCGCCAATGCCGTTGTGATGCTCCCATGGGCCGAGTATCGGGCCCGGGGACTACTGTTTTCCGTTTCCAAGCTAAGTACAAGCGAGTTCCTGCAGGCGATCCTGATCGGCTCAGTCGTGTTCCTCGGGATGTTTTGTTATTCGGAGCGTGTGGGGCCTAAGGCCCAGAAGCGGTTAGTTAACACATTCAGACTGAAAGCGATATGCTCGATTGCGTTGCTTTCCGCCATCCTTCAGCCTATTCCCATGTCGCTAACCGAGAAATATCGTAATTGGCCCTGGGAGCAAACTCCGTATCTCCCGGACTACTACGCCTACCTCGCCTTTATGGCCGCTGTCACGGTTGCACTGCTTGCTATATACCGCTTCGCGACTGCGTCCGTCCGCACGAGCGGGGCTGTCATATTCGCACTATTATTTACTTTTTTCACTGCTTCAGGCTCGATTGCCAACGATCGCGTCAATAGCATTCAGGCGCGAGATTCCAAAAAGTGGAAGCTTGTGGATCTTCTTTGCACAACAGGGGTCTTGCGCGATCTGCCACAGGATGCCGTCGTCTTAGCCCCTACCTTGTGGGTCGGCATTGAACCGAACTGGTGGTTCGCGAAGGATTACTGGAGTCGCTATCTTGAAACACGCCTGCATCGGCCGATTCGAGTGATCCGTTCGATCGAGGACCTGCGAGGAGACTTGAGAAAGACTCGCCATCTTTACTATTGGGAGCAAGAGTGGACCTCGGGAAACTCTGAATCGACGCTTTCGCTGATGCCCATCAGCATTGATGATTTGCATCTCGATCTGACTGGAAAGTTGCTCACAATCGTATCCGACCACGACCTTCCGGACACACAACTGGAACTTCGCACAATCAATTCCGAGACACCGTCACGGCTTAATCTTCCGCGATTGAGTTACCAAGGCGGCGGTTTCGTCGGTGTGATAGAAGTTCCAGGCCTCATCGCCGGAAGTGTCGAACTTGTCGGAGAATCAAAACCCGAAATCCACGCTGCACTGCTTCCCATTGAGTTTGAGCGCGGGTTTTCGAACGTGGAGTTTAGTGGCGACCGCTATTGGCGATGGTCCGACGGCGAGTCGGGAGAAGGATCGTTGGCAATCGAAGATACAATTGGTACCCCAATAGCGGTCAAGTTTAAGACCAAGTTTCTTACGGGCGGTGTACCCAGACAATGCGTCGTTACTTTTAGGGGAGATCAAGAGAGCGTCAGTGTGTTGGATGGCCAGCTTTTTGAACGCGAGTGGTTGCTGCAACCCGGCCGCAACCAAGCGGAGATAAAGTGCAACGGACCGCGAATAAGCGCTCCGAATGATCCAAGGGTACTCATTTTCGGGCTTGAAGGCTGGGGCTTAACTCCACTGCCTAACCGTCCACCCAGACAATGAGGAGACTGTTACAACCGCGCGTATTGGAGATTTCACATCTGGAAGTTGACAATCGCGGTCTAGACTGTAGCTCGGATGGATTCACCAATTCTTTCTGGCGCTGCTGCAGTTCCGCGCAAAGCGTGGCCGCCACTCGTCTGGTACTATCAACGTTGCCGTTTGAGATGATTAGCAACTGCTCACCACGGAACACCTGCCTGCTCTAATACGCGCAATTAGCTCCGTGCAGGTTGCGAGCATTCATGAATAGCGACGAACCAATGGTTGAACAGCGCGTGCGCCACTCGGGTCGAACGACCGAGTGGCATCGGTATTTCGTTGCCCTTTTTATCGCGACATTGATGCTGTGCGTGCTCGTCGAAGCACAGGGGCTTATAAGGCTCTACTATACCTGGCAAGACGACGTGTATATGGGCATACTGGCTGATCGAGTCAGGGCTGAGGGACTTCAACCCTATTGGGACTCGGCAGGCGGTTATGCGCAATGGCAGGGGCGCGCGTATTTCTATTTCAGTTTTGTCTTCTTTATCGCTCCCTTCCTGACGAACTCCGCGTTGATAAGGACGATTATCATTACCGCAGTGGAACTCTGCTCCGTCGGCATGGTCGGAGCATTTATCAGCTTGTATCTTACTCGCATCGCCGGGATGCTGTTCGTCGTTCTCGCATTTTGTCTGCTTCCCCATTGGATCGGTCAATACCCCACCTCCACGCATGTCGTGGTCTATCACGTGCCCCTCGCGTTTTTCTTTGGGTCGATGTGCCTCTATGTGTTCCGCCTGCGAGCCCTTCCGGCAGCCCAACGACACAGCCGCCTATTCATGGTCGTCAGCCATATACTCTTATTCTTCTCTTTGTTCATCTATGAAGTGCTAATTCCGCCATTCTTCGTCATTCTTGCAATCGTGACCTGGGCCGAGTCCCGTATTGGAAAGGCTCGCCGCAAGTGGCGCGTACTACTCAGAACCGCCGGCTCTTATGGGGTTGTCTTTCTTAGCTGGGGCCTTATCTATGTTGGATATCGGCTACTGCATCCCCCTCAATACCCCGGTGCACGGCTGGCGCCGCTCGACCCGCGGTTGTTTGTAACGGACATATGGCATCAAATTGTCAAATCCGTTCCTGCGGCCAACTCCTTCGTCATGTTCCCGCGCTTTACAAACGCACCCTCGTTGTGGATCCAATATCTTGCATCACATGTGAATATCCAAGGTTTGTTTGAAGGGATGTGCATCGCGGCGCTGATCCTCTTGGCCGGTAAGGCAGAGATTGAATTGCCTGCATTCGATGAGACTTGTCAGAAGCATCGCACGACCATGGTGTGCGGTGTCAGTTTGCTCTGTGCCGTACTCGTTCCTGCTCCCTTGTCCCTCAGCGTCAAATATCGTGGATGGCCGTGGCAGAACCTGCCATATTTGCCGGATTATTATATTTATCTCGCCTGTATGGTTGCGGCAACAGCCGTTATCGCGGGCTTGTTTCGCATCGGCTCAAAATATTTAAGAACCGTCGGAATACTCGTCATTGCAATGAGCGCATCGTTATTCACTTTGACCGGCACGGTAGTCAACGCACGGGTGAATGAAATTCAGGCTGAGGATTCGAAGAAATGGAAAATGGTCGATCTCCTCAGCAAGACAGCGGTCTTGTCTGAAATGCCCCAAGATGCCATCGTAATCGCACCAACACTGTGGCAAGGTCTTGATCCTGGCCTATGGTTTGTTCAAGACTTCTATTGGACTAACTATGTTCGTCTCCGAACTGGCCGGAACGTTCGCATTACGCGGACAATCGGGGCAGCAGCCAAGGCATTGGAAGACCACGGTTCGGTGTATTTTTTGGAGCATCAGTGGACACCTGGCATGGGCAACTCAGCAGTACTTATAAGCGCAGTCTCCCAAGGCGCCGTGCGTTCGGAGTTGCGTAGCGACTCAGTTACAGTCATCTCCGATTGGGACTTGTCCGAAGCGCAGTTGGAATACGCACCAGTTAGCGGCGGCGTGGAGCGTGCCAGTGTTGCTTCTCTTGCTTTAAGAGCCGGTGCATTTACTGGTATCTTTCCCACGCCGGGGCTCCGCGTCGGGAGCGCACGACTCGTCGGGCCTGATGTACAGGGAACAGAGCTTGCATCATTCCCAGTCGATTTCGAGGAAGGATTTTCAACGGAAGAGCGCAGTGGAGTCCGCTATTGGCTGTGGTCTGACGGGCCGTCAGGTGAGGCATCTTTGGCCATAACGAATCCATGGGGAACGCCGGTGACTGTGGTGTTCAAAACCAAACTTCTTACTGGCCCAGATTCAAAGAAGTTTTTCTTCGACTACGGTCAGAGTAAAGAAGTCATAACTGCAAGTAATGAGCAAATATATGACCACCAACTGACTCTGGCCCCTGGCAAGAATCGCATCCTCATCAAGTGCGACGGCCCGAGAATACGCGCACCCGGAGATAACCGCTACCTCGTCTTCGGTCTGGAGGAGTGGACCGTAACATCGCAAGCGCCGGCGGGGCGCCCCAGTGATGGCGATACCCGGCAGTGACGGATGCCTGCCCGACTTCGGACAAAGGGTCCCGGAGCTTTTCGCTACCACGCCGAGAACTCCGCGGCGTCTGGCATCTGAACGCCGGGATAGCCGCGCCCCGGTGCTTCAGGATCGCGCACATCTAATCGTTGCGGGTTAAATCGAATGACTTCCGACAAGATGCGGCCGTCAGACAGTGTCTTGAGGTCGTTAGGCAGTTGACAGAGACACTGGTATAGCATCATACTTACCATAGCTGGCTACATAGCCAGCTATATGAATGGCCAAACATCCTAACGACCGACTCCAGGGGACCCTCGACCTCCTCGTCCTCAAATCCCTTGCCAGCCGCGGAACACTACACGGCTATGCCATCACCGTCCATATCCAAAGCATTGCCGGCGACGCCCTGCGCGTCGAGGAAGGCTCCCTCTACCCGGCTTTGCACCGCATGGCGCAGGACGGCTGGATCAGCGCGAAATGGGGGACCTCGGAAAACAACCGGCGCGCACGTTACTACACCATTACTCCCGAGGGCCTCAAGCAGCTCGCAAACGAGGAACGGCGTTGGGCCGAATTGACCGATGCGGTCGGGCGCGTCCTGAGGTTCGCCTGAGGTAAGCCATGGCGTGGTGGGAACGAGTCTGCAATACCTTCCGTCTACGGAGCCTTGACAGTGATCTGGACGATGAACTGAAGCATCATATCGCGCTTCGGGCTGACGACCTTGAACGCCAGGGCTGGACGCGGCGCGAAGCCGAACGTCTGGCCAAACGGAACTTCGGGAACATGACCCTGCAAAAAGAGAGTATGCGCGAACGCGATATTACCGCCGGGATTGAGACGTTCCTAAGGGACATCCGTTATGCCTGGCGCCAATTCACGCGCAACCCTCTTTTCACAGCCGCGGCCGTCCTCTCGTTGGCCCTGGGCATTGGAGCCAACACTGCGATCTTCCACGTGCTGGACGCCGCACTGTTCAAATCCCTGCCGGTGCCTCATCCGGAAGAACTCGTCACGATAACGGACCCGCAGCGCTCCTTCGTTTATGACGGCATGCAGACCGGCCAGCGCTACTTTCTAAGCTACTCCGAATTTGTCGACCTGCGCGATCACACGAAAACACTGTCAGGGCTGTGCGCTGCCGAGACGGATCTCAACCGCTGGCCAATCCGGATCGGCGACGGGTCGCGCGAAGAAGCTCGCGGCCGCCTGCTGAGCGAGAACTACTTCTCCGTGATGGGCGTTGGCCCCGCCATCGGCCGCCTGTTTGCCCAGACGGACGCAACCGGCGTCGGCGGCGACCCGTACGCGGTGCTCAGCTACAGCTACTGGCAGCGTCGATTCGGTGGAGATCCGGCCGTATTGGGAACGCCGATTCATATCTATGGCGCAACGGTTACGATCATCGGCGTCGCGTCACGTGGCTTTCGCGGAGAGACCGTCGGCGAGGACCCGGACCTCTGGTTACCGGCGCTGATGCAGCCGCGCGTCATGCCAGGCCGCGATTGGCTCCATGAAACTCCAGCCCAATCCGAGGAAAAAGTGATGTGGCTGCATGTTTTCGGCAGACTGAAACCGGGAGTGTCCATCACGGTCTCGCAAACCGAGATGAACGTTTTGTTTCACAGCATTATTGCTGCCGCCTATCCGGAAACAATGGCCCCCGATACCCGCGCGCGGGCTCTGAATCAAAGCGTTCTCGTGCGCCCGGCGAGCTCCGGAGCATTCGACCGTCGGGACGACATGTCCCGGAGGCTTGAAATTCTATTGGCGCTGTCTTCCCTTGTGCTGCTGATCGCCTGCGCGAACATAGCGAATTTGCTTCTCGCGCGGGCAGCAGCGCGATTCCGTGAAGTGGGCATTCGTCTTTCAATCGGCGCGGGTAAGGGCCGCCTCGTGCGCCAGTTCCTTACAGAGAGCCTGCTGTTGTCGGTTCTGGGTGGTGCCGCGGGTGTGCTGGTGGCCGCGGCCGGGTCCCAAATCCTCACGTCACTGCTGTCCGACACAACCGATCCCATGCAACTCGCCAGCGGCTACGATCCGCGAATGCTTGCCTTCGCCGGAGCCGTTACGCTGGCGACCAGCCTGCTCTTCGGCCTCGCCCCGGCCCTCCGCGCTACCCGCGTGGATATCAACGACAGTTTAAAGGAAAGCCGCCACGGCGTTACCAGCTCGGGCAACCGGCTGACGCTTGCACGAATTCTCGTGATGGGCCAAGTGGCGTTGTCATTGGTGCTCGTGGCGGGCGCCGGGCTTTTCGTTCGGACCCTCCTGAACCTGCAAACGGTACGGGTCGGCTACGCAAAGGAAAACCTCCTTCTCATCGAAGTCGAGGGATTGACGGCAGGTTACAAAGGGGTCCAACTCGCGAATCTTTATCACACCATCGCCGGCCGCATCGCCACTGTGCCGCAGGTTCGAGCGCTGACCTATTCCCATAACGGCCTGTTCTCGGGACATGAACAGGGTGACCTCATCGAGGTCGAGGGTTTTACACCGCGGGGCGATGATGACCGTGCGGCGCGCTTCGATGTGGTTGCAGCAGGCTATTTCTCCACGGTTGGCATCCCCATGATTCTCGGCCGCGACATCGGCCCGCAGGACAAAGCGCATGCGCCACGCGTATGTATCGTCAATGAGACCTTCGCCAGCCGCTTCTTTGCAAATCGTAATCCGATTGGGCGGCATGTGACCGATGTATGGGACGACACCCGGATCGTGATGGAGGTGGTTGGTGTCGCGAAGGATGCGCGCGACCACGACTTACGCGGCGATATTCTTCCGCGATTCTATGTGCCGCTGGATCAGGGCATGGGCGACATCACGCCGAGTGTCAATTTTGAAATACGCACCAACGGCGACCCGAAGCGGATCGCGAATGCCGTCCGGCAAGCCGTTCTCGATGTGAACCCCGATCTGCCGGTCACAACGGCGCGTCCTCTCGATGAGATGATCGCGCGATTCAACGCCCAGCCTCGCTTGATTGCACAGGTGTGCGCGATCTTTGGAGCCATCGCTCTCATTCTCGCCGCGATGGGCGTGTACGGGGTTCTCTCCCATAACGTCGCGCGAAGGACCAACGAGATCGGCATCCGCATGGCGCTGGGCGCGAGCGCCGGAGGTGTAGTCGGTCTGGTTCTGCGCGAAACGGGGTGGATGGTTGTCTTCGGTGTGTTCGCGGGAACGCTCGCGGCGGCGGCTTGTGCCCGCCTGGTGGCAACCCAGCTCTATGGGCTCGAGCCGATGGACCCGCTGACGATCGCCGCATCAATCTGCACTTTAGGGTTCACGGCTCTGGCGGCTGCCGTTATACCCGCGATGCGAGCCGCTCGTGTGAATCCCGTAAGTGCGTTGCGTCACGAATAGGATCGGTTATGGCGATTTTTGAGCGATTGTGGAACCTCTTTCGCCCCCGCACCCTGGCGCGAGACCTGGAGGACGAACTGCGCCATCACGTGGCGCTACGTGCGGCCGACCTGGAACGCTTCGGTCTACCGGCAGGGGAAGCCCGACGCCAAGCCGCACTGGCACTCGGAAACGCGACTCTCGAGAAGGAGCGAATGCGAGATATGGACGTGGCAGCGTGGCTGGAAAGCTTCCTGAAGGATGTTCACTACGCATTGCGACAGCTTCGTCGCAATCCGGGGTTCACCGTCGTGGCAGTGGTCTCGCTCGCCTTGGGAATCGGAGCGAACACCACAATATTCAGCGTGCTGAACGCGGCGCTCCTGAAATCGTTACCGGTTCCCCATCCCGAAGAGCTCGTGATGTTGACCGATCCCGAAAGCTCCGGGACGTCCATCGGCAATATGGGAGGCGATCGAACACTGTTGACGTATGCCGAATACGCGGCACTCCGCGATCACATGATTACCGTCTCCAGCCTGTGCGCAACGGAGTCGCAGTTGGACCACCTGTTCGTGCGCGTCGCCGGTGGGCCGCAGGAGGAAGTGTTCGGGCGTCTCGTCACCGAGAACTACTTCGTTCTCTTCGGTGTCAGTTCGGCGGTGGGTCGCGTCTTCACCGAAGCCGATGGTACGGCAGTAGGTGCGGATCCTTATGCGGTGATCAGCTATGACTACTGGCAGCGGCGTTTTGCCGGCAGTCCTTCGGTGATCGGCACCCAAATTCGGTTGAATGGCGCCACGCTAACGGTGATCGGCGTCGCTTCGCGCGGATTCCACGGGGAGGCGATCGGCCGTACCCCGGATATCTGGATGCCCATGGAGATGCAGCCGCTCGTGATGCCAGGACGTGATTATCTTCATGAGGACCTCAGCGCGTCACTCGACAAGGTGATGTGGCTGCAAGTATTCGGCCGCAGAAAACCCGGCGTGAGTCTTGCCGCAGTGCAGGCCGAGGCGAATGTTCTCTTCAAGAGAGATCTCGAAGCCGCGTATCCGCGTGCGCTGCCGCCGGAGAGGCGCCGGGAGCTGCTGGATCAACGGCTGGTTGCGATTAATGCCAACACCGGTGCGTTTAGTGGGCGCAAAGGTATTTCCAGCCAGCTTTTGATTCTGCTTGCTGTGGCCGGTCTGGTACTGTTGATCGCATGCGCTAATGTTGCCAATTTGCTACTGGCTCGTGCGGCCGCTCGTCATAAGGAGGTCGGCGTTCGCCTTTCGATCGGAGCAGGGAAGGGGCGACTGGTGCGGCAGTTCTTCACGGAAAGCCTGCTGCTTTCGTTTCTTGGCGGAGCGGTAGGCGTGCTGTTTGCGGCAGGAGCCTCCGAAGTACTGGTAAGGCTGCTCTCGACACGCCGCAGCCCGATGGCGCTGGCAACGAGCCTGGACACCCCGGTACTCGCATTCACCATTGGCATCACCCTGCTGACAGGTTTGCTCTTCGGCTTAGCGCCCGCATTGCGACTGTCGCGGATCGACATTAGCGAGAGCCTGAAGGAGAGCGGCCGCGGCCTGGCCAACTCGGGACGGGCGCTGAGAATGACGAAGGCGCTGGTGATCACGCAGGTTGCACTTTCGCTCCTGCTTGTCGCGGGTGCCGGGTTGTTTCTGCGGACTCTTTGGAATCTCCAGTCGGCGCCGGTCGGGTATGTTCGCGACCAGCTCCTTCAAGTAAGCATCGACGGCTTGACCGCGGGGTACAAAGGAACCCGGATCGTGAGTCTCTATCATGACCTGACGGGTCGACTGGGTTCGCTCCCGGGCGTCAGATCGGTGACTTATTCGAGAAACGGACTGTTCACGAACACGGACTCCGGCGATGATGTGCAAGTCGAAGGCTATGCTCCGCGCAACGAAGAGGACAACGGCGCCGCTTTTGACCGGATCGGGGCCGCGTACTTCTCCACGTTGGGAATACCGATAATTCTGGGCCGCGAAATCGAACGCTCGGACGTGGCGGGCTCGCAGCTTGTTTGCGTCATCAATGAAGCGTTCGCGAAACACTTTTTCGCCGGGCGCAACCCGATTGGGCGCACCGTTTTCGTCGGGCCCGATAAGAAGACCCCGGTTACGGTGGTTGGTGTTGCCAAAGATGTACACGATCACCAGGTGCGCGGCGATGTCGATCCTCGATTCTACGTGTCGTTGGAGCAAGGTGTGGAGGGTGTTTCCCCTGGTGTCTACTTCGAAATCCGCGCATCGGGCGATCCAGCGCGTTTGTCGAATGCGGCGCGTAAGACAATTCTTGATGTGAACGGCGACATCCCTGTGAACACGCTGACGGTGCGGCAGACCATGGACAACGGCAATGCGCAGCCTCGCATGTTGGCGCGTCTCTGCTCGATTTTCGGCATCCTCGCGCTGGTCCTTGCTGCCGTGGGCTTATACGGAGTTCTATCGTACAGTGTCGCTCGGCGCACGAATGAAATCGGCATTCGCATGGCTCTGGGCGCCGCGAAGAGCGGCATCGTCGCCATGATTTTACGTGAGACCGGTTCGATGTTGGCGGGTGGAGTGGTGGCGGGCGCCCTTGCGGTCGCTGCTTTCGGTCGGCTCGTCACGGCCTGGCTTTACGGTTTGACCGCGCTCGATCCGCTGACGATCTTCGCCGCTGTTGCGGCACTCTGCCTGGTGGCGTTGGTCGCGGGCTGCATACCGGCACTTCGTGCCGCCCGCGTGAATCCTGTAATGGCGCTGCGGCGCGAATGAACGGCGGTCGGTTCTTAGCGTCTCACTGAGCTTTGTAGGCGTGGAAGGGTGGAGCGGGCTTCAGCCGGCCTTTGGAGGAAAACAGAAATCTCGAGACTCATTGACGAAAAGACTGCCTCCCGCCGAGCCTTGGACACCCTGCGCCACCCTCCAGACAGTTGGCTGTTACACCGTTACAATCACTTTCCCGAACTGCTCCTTATTTTCGAGATGCTGATGCGCCGCCGCAAGCTCGCTTAACGGGAACACCTTATCAATAACCGGCTTGAGCGTCCCGTTGAAGACGAACTTCAGCACCCGGTGTAACTCGCCCAGCGTGCCCATGTAGGAGCCCAGCACGGACTGTTGCTTGGCGAACAAGAAACGCAGATCGAGCCTCGTATCATAGCCGGTAGTAGCTCCGCACGTAACGATACGTCCGCCGGCGGCCATGCTTTCCATGCTCTTCGCCCAAGTCGCCTCGCCGACGTGTTCGAAAACCACGTCGACGCCGCGCTTGGCGGTGATCTTCTTCACTTCGGCCGAAATGTCCTGGCTGTAGTGATCGATCACGTAGTCGGCGCCAAGCTCTTTTGTCTTGGCCATCTTCTGCTCGCCGCCCGCGGTCGCGATGACGCGGCAGTGGAACATTTTGGCGATCTGCACCGCCGCCATGCCCACGCCGCTCGACGCGGCAATCACGAGCACGTCCTCGCCGGCCTCCAGCCGGGCCCGCGAGAAAAACATGTGCCACGCTGTCAGAAACACGAGCGGGGCGGCAGCGGCCTGCTCGAACGTCAGGTTATCCGGAATCGGGATGACGGTATATTCCTGCGCCGCCATGAATTCGCGGTTGCCACCGTTGATTCCGGTGCCCCAGAGCGTGTACTTCCGGCAGCGATTATCGTGGCCGGAAACGCACTGTTCGCACTGCCGGCAACTGGTGCCGGGCGACAGCAGCACGCGCTGGCCCGGCTTCACTCTCTCGCACAACTCCCCTACTCGCACCACTTCACCGGCAATGTCGCTTCCCAGAATGTGGGGCAGCTTCATACCCGGAAGACCCTTGCGAGCCCAGATATCCAGGTGGTTCAGCGAGCAGGCGCGTACACGAAGCAATACCTCGTTCGCTTTAATTTCGGGTTCTGGCACATCCTCATACCGCAGCACTTCGGGTCCACCGTGTTGGTGGATGCGAACGGCTTTCATCAGTTGATGTTTTCTCCTTCTCTCGATTCTAAGCTGAATGAACCGCGGCGGCCTGATCGACGTTAATGACAGCCCGCATGGCGGCCGCAATCACTTCCTGGGCGCGCACGCCGTCGCGGTGGGAAGTCGGAAAAGGAGCGCCGCTGTTGCAGCAATCGATGAACTGCGAAAGTTCAGCTTTGTAGGCAAACCCGAAACGGTCCACAAATTCAGGCAGCGGCTGGCCGTAGTTTCTCATCGGGAACATGCGGTGAGCGAGCGGCTCGCTGCGCCCCCGGCGTCCGTAGGCTTCCACGGTGATGTCGAAGAGCTTTTGATCGAAATGTCCGACGTGGATCTGGCCTTCCTCGCCGAAAATGATCGTCTCGACGCGATACCCAGACACATGGTTGCGGCTGACCTGCACTTGCGCCATCATCTCTTCTTCAAAATGCAGGATCATGAGCGCGTCGTCGAAATCTTCTTCCGCGGTGGTCAGTTTGTGGGTGTGGATGCGGCTTCCGATCACCAGGCCTGAACGCGGCACACGGCCTGTGAGCCAAAGGATCTCGTCGACATTGTGAACCGCCATGTCGGGCAGAATGCCGCCGCTCTTGTACCCGTTCGGCGCCGGATTGGAGTCTTCCAGAGCGGAATAGACCTTGAAAACGCGTCCGATGATTCCGCTGTCCATGAGTTCCTTGGCATAGTGCAGCGGTGGATCGAAGCGGCGCTGGAAAGCCAGCATCAGCGCATTGGGATGGTCGCGATCGAGCTCGGCGGCGAATTCGCGGTCCCCTTCGAGCGTTCCGGTGAGCGGCTTCTCCAGAAGGATGCGCTGCCCGGAGGCGATCAGCCTGGCCGCGTGTTGTCGATGGTTTTCGGTGGGAGTGACAATTACCGTTGCTTCGGCTGCCCCGGAGTGCGCCAGTTCATCGACAGAACCGAAGACCATCGCATCGGAGCCGTGCTCCGCGGCCCAACGGCGGGCGCGCTCGACGTCGCGATCCACCAGGGCGGCCAGCACGCACGTCCCGGTGTCCTTAGCCAACTCGTGAACGTGGAGGGCATGGATCGGACCCATCCGGCCCACGCCCGCTACGGCAACTTTCAGGGGTTGAGGCATGACTTTATGGTAGCGTTGCGGCTATTTTTCGGTCCCGCCTGCTGTGTCGGCGTATTTCTTGCCAGCGTCTTCCCAGCGGTACGGGAGGATGTCGGGGATGACGCTCACTTCAGTTGTGAACTTGAACGGATACTTGCCGGGGCCGGGATAAACGAGTTCGACGAAGAACGCCGTGAATCCTTTGGGCGGTTTTACCGCCTGGGCCACGTACACTCCCTTCTTCTCCTCTTTGAGAGGCTTCGAGGTGTACGCTTTGCCGATCGTATCTACGCGGAAATCGCGCGCATCCGGATTGGTCGCCTGCCAGACGTTCACCTCGCTGGGCGTATCCACGACCTTCACCACCAGGGTCCCGTTTTTTTCCTTGGTCCAGGAGAAGCGCGGCCGCGCCTTGCCGAAGACGATTGCCTGGTAGAACGCGATCATACTCTCGGTAACGTCGGAACCTTCGAGGTTGTGCTTGGCGTTGGGAACATAGCGCACATGCTTCTCGTCCTGGAGGTCCTTGTAGTAAAACTGCGAATTGTCGGGCAGGAAGAACTGATCGCCTGACGCGTTGATCATGTATTTCGGCATGCGCATCTGCGGACGGTCGCGATAGACGTACGGATCCTCGATGTTCAGGACGGCCTGGTATTCCGGAGTGCCGATCTTGTGTGGGAACAGGCCGTGGCGCACGTAATCACCCAGCGCTGGTCCGAAGAACCCATATGCTTCGAATTGGTGCTTCGTGATCTCCTCGCTGTTGAGGGCATCGATCACCAGGGGCATAATCGCGACCACTCGATGGTCGACCGCCCCCACCAGCCAGGTTGTCCAGCCACGCTTCGAGCCGCCCGCCACGACGAACTGATCGACCTTGACCTTGCCGCCGGCATCGCTTGCCATGAATTCCTGGATGGCATCCAGGGCGCGGACGCCGCTTTTCACCATGGCAAGGCGGACCAGCCAGGTGTCGTCCTTGGTCGTGAAATGCTTCACGCGCGTGTAGGCGATGATGTCGTCCTCTTTGCGCGGTTTGTCCGGCGAGTCAGTGAATCGGAGGGGCTGATTCGGCACCATGCCGAGTTCCGCAACAACCGAGCCGGTTTCTGTTGCTAATCGCAACGCTCGTTCGGAGGGCTTCGAGGGCGCCGGCCCATCATTGCTGCCTCCGCCGATATAGAGAAAGCCCTTGTTCGTTGTCACCTGTTCCGGCCGCGTGATAGTCAGCCAGTGTTTCCAGATGGGTCGATCTACGTCTTTCTCGGTGCGCCATTTTTGAGATGTCAATTCCAGCACGAACGTCTTGGTTCCGTCGCCGGGAATGGTGGTCACCAGACGCCATCCGTATACCGAATCGCGTTGCGCGACGTAGCGATCAAGAGCAGTTTCCTCGGCGGCGGCGCAGCCGGCCAAAAGCACAACGCCGGCGACGAGGGACGAGAGCTTCCTGTTAAGAATCCGCATTATCGAACCAGTATAGCCGCGGTTCGTTACACTAATTGCGCTATGAAGCATACTGGTCTGGCACTCGTCATCGGCGGAATCCTGCTTATTCCGGCGCGCAGCCAAACAGAGTCGACACCCTTTCTTGGCCGCTGGGACATCACCGTTAAGACTCCCAATTCGTCCTATCCTGGCTGGTTGGAAGTGGTGCAACAGAATGGCGCGTTACAGGGCCGCTACCAGCCGCGGGGTGGCAGCGTGCACCCAGTGGAGATGAAGCTGGAGGGATCGCGTCTGAACGTGGTTTTGTCGGCGAGTTCGACGACTCACCCGAATGCGACGTCGTGGGACCTAGCGATCGAAGGCAACGGACTCGCCGGAGTCGAAAAGCACGGAGATACCGTTGCGGCCCAAATCGCTGGCGTGCGCGCGCCGGAACTGAAGCGCGCGGCCCCGAAATCATGGATGAAGCCCGAGGCCATCTTTAACGGAAAGGATCTCACGGGCTGGGAGCCGAGCAATCCAGCGACGAACCACTGGGTGGCGGAGGACGGCGTGCTGTTGAATCAATCGAAAGGTGCGAATCTTCGGACAACGCGTAAGTTCGACGACTTCAAACTTCATATTGAATTCAATTGCCCACAGGACGGCAACAGTGGAATCTATCTGCGCGGCCGTTATGAGGTGCAGGTGGAGTATGAGCCGCTCGACGCCAACGACAAGTATCACAGCATCGGGTCGATCTATGGCTTCATTGCACCTTCGGTGGATCTGCCGCGTACACCGGGTCAATGGGAGACATTCGACATTACGCTGGTGGGACGCACGCTGACGGTAATGCGAAACGGCAAGACCACCATTGACCACCAGGAAATTCCGGGGATTACGGGCGGCGCGTTAGACAGCAATGAGTCGGAACCTGGGCCGTTCTATCTGCAGGGCGATCATACCGGCGGGATGAAATACCGCAACATCACCGTGTCGCTGCCAGCTCGCTAGAAGATAGTTGTCTGACGAATGATTCTTCGAGAAGGTCTGGTAGATTTGGCGTGTCCGGCCCCCGGCAGCGGCACCCTCGGCAGTTTCAACTTGCTCTCCGGCTCCTTTTCTATCGGGATTCCGAGAGGCTCGGCAGCCGGCACGAAAAAAAGTCTTGACATCCGACCTGATTAGTACTAACTAATTAGTATGCGACCAAAGAGTCCCACGCTCACCGAGCAGGAACTCGAAATCATGAAGGTGATCTGGGACCGCGAGAGCGCCACGGTCCGCGATGTCTACGAAGCTCTCCTGGAGCGCCGCAAGATCGCTTACACCACCGTCATGACCATGATGAACATCCTGGAGCAGAAGGGCCACCTACAGAAAGCCCAGGAAGACCGCGCCTACGTCTATCGGTCGAGCCGTACGCGTCAGCAGGTAATACGCGGGATGGTTCGCGAGTTCGTCAACCGGGTTTTTAACGGTTCGGCGGAGCCGCTGCTACTGCATCTCGTAGAGGACGAGGCCCTTTCGGAAGCGGACCTTGACGAGGTGCGTGCCATGGTTCGGAAAGCCAACCGGAAGGAGGGGGCAAATGACCGAAATCGTCCTTCGTAACCTGCTCGCGTATAGCGAACAGATCGCGGTACTGATCGCCGCCGGAGCCATCCTACTGCGCTTCCTGAAGATGACCGGCGCGGCACGCTTCCACTGCCTCCAGGTGCTGCTGGCTACCTCACTGATCCTTCCGCTGCTGCAACCCTGGCAGACGCCGCTGGTCAAATCGGCCATCGCCATCTCCACGCGTTCGCTCGGATATGTGACTCAAACCTCCGTGCCCCTGACGTGGAATTTTCCAACCTACGAATTCGTCGCGGCGGCGATCGCGGCGGGAATCCTGGTGCGGCTTGGTCTTCTGGCGCTGGGCCTTTATCGCCTCGGCCGCTATCTTGACGAAGGACGATTCGCGCCCGACGCCTTCGGCCGGGAAAAGGAGCGCGTCGGAGTCTGGCCCGACGTCTTCGTCTCCAAAGAGCTGAAAGGTCCGGTGACCTTCGGTTTCCTGCGCCCCGTCATCCTCATTCCGGTGCGCTGGCAGAATAACGAAACCATTGCCTACCACGAGCTGATCCACGTCCGCCGACGCGACTGGGCGTACACCGTCGTCGAGGAGTTCGCCCGCGCGGTTCTCTGGTTTCATCCCGCCGTCTGGTGGCTGATCGCCGAAATCCAAGTGGCTCGCGAGGAAGTTGTCGACCGCGAAGCCATCCAACTCACGCAATCCCGCGAGCAGTACATTGCTACCCTGCTCGCGATCGCGGAAGCCCGCGCCGGTCTCGACCTGGCTCCCGCGCCACTTTTTCTCAAGAAGCGGCACCTGCGTCAACGCGTCGCCGCGCTGCTCAAAGAGGTCAACATGTCCCGATTCCGTATGAGATTATCGCTTGCCGGCTTTCTCGCTCTAGTGGCTGTTTGCGGGTGGCTCGCGACGCGTTCCTTCCCGCTGCAGGCGGCGCCACAGGCGGTGCGCGATTCCGAAGGTGTGCAGGTCGAACAGGATGATTCGAAGCTCCTGCACCGCGCGGCCGTGATTTACCCGCGCGAGGCGCTCGAGAAGGGCATTCAGGGTTCGGTGGTGCTCCTGCTGTCCCTCAATGACAAAGGCGAAGTGATGGATGCCCAGGTTGTGAACGGCCCGATGGAGTTGCGCCGGGCCGCTATCGAGTCCGCTCTGAAATGGCATTACAACAAGGAGGCAGGCGTACCCGCCCGGGTGCAGACCACCATCAATTTTGTGCTGCCGGAGAAGAAGCCATCACAACAGCCGACGCACATTGTCACGCCGGGCGTGCCGAACACCATGGTTGTCAGCGATATCAATCTGAAAGCTTTGCCGGCGGCGCTGGCAAGCAAAGTGTCGCAGGAACTTTCGGTTCATGTCGGCGATCGCGTGGCCATGGCGGATCTCGAACGTGTCGTATCCTCTCTCGCCAACATCGATGAACACCTCCGGCCGATGCTGGTTCCTGGCCCCGACAAGGAATCGGTGACATTAACGGTGGGTATTGATAATCAGCTTAAATCCGCGGAAAGCGAAGCTCCAAAGCGCATCCGAGTCGGGGGAAATGTGCAGGCAACAAACCTCACCACGAAGGTGATGCCAGCTTATCCGGCGCTGGCGAAGCAAGCGCGAATTCAAGGCACTGTTCGGTTCACGGCGATAATCGGCAAAGATGGACACATTGTTGATCTCCAGCTTGTCAGTGGTCATCCGGTTCTTGTGACCGCCGCACAGGACGCGGTCTCGCAGTGGGTCTACAGGCCGACGCTTTTAAATGGGGACCCCGTTGAAGTGATCACGCAAATTGATGTGAATTTCACACTGTCCGAAGATCCACCACCACCTCCGGCGCCGCAGCAGCAACAATGATCAAAAATGGCAAGTGAAGCTGCTCTGTTAGACTGAAACCTGAGAGCAGCTTCACACGGCCATGCGTTTGTTTTGCCTTTTCTGCGCTGGGCTATTGTATGCGCAGACCCCCACACAGAGCACTGCATTCCTTCTCAAAGGCGGCACTATTCACACCATGGCGGGGCCGGTCATCGAGAACGGCTCCATCCTGGTGCGCGACGGTAAGATCATCGGTGTCGGCAAGAACCTGACACCTCCGGAAGGCGTGCCGGTCATCGATATTTCCGGACAACAGGTTTACCCTGGCATGATCGACGCGGCATCGATGCTGGGTCTCAGCGGCCTGGATGAAGCTCCGGAAACATCCGATGCCAGGGAGATCGGCGAAATTCATCCACAGTTGCGTGCTCTCTCGGCGATTCACCCCGACGACGAACAAATTCCCATGACGCGAGCCAACGGCGTGACCAGCGCCGTGGTGTTCCCGGAAGGCGATCTGCTTGCCGGCCAACTCACCATGATCCACCTGGACGGCTCGACCAACGACGGCATGGCCATCCTTCCTGCTGCCGCGATGCACCTGCATTTCCCGGTCATCAAAACCATGCGCGTGTGGAAACACGAGCCGGCGGAGGAGGATGAAGATCCTCAGGACGCCATCGTCTACAAACCCGTTCCGTATCGCGAGGCGAAGAAAGAACACGATCGCCAATTGCGCGAGTTGAACTCCTTCTTCGAGGAGGCCCGCCGCTATCGTCACGCCAAGCTGGCCCACTCCAAGGACCTCAAGCCGGACTCCAGATACGAGGCGATGATTCCGGTTCTGGAAGGAGCCATGCCGGTGTTCGTTACCGCGGTTCGTGTCCGTGAGATCCGCGAGGCCATCGCGTTTGCCGACAAGCAGAAGATTCGGATGATCCTGGCCGATGCAGCCGAGGCGTATAAGGCAATCCCGCTGATCAAGTCGCACAATATACCGGTCGTTCTGCAACCCACGCTGTCACTGCCGCTCGATGACGACGATCCTTACGACCGTGCCTACACGACGCCTTCCGACTTGTACAAAGCCGGCATTAAATTCGCAATCGCCACTTTCAGCGCGAACGCCGTGCGGAACCTGCCGTATCAGGCCGCGGCCGCGGTGCCGTTCGGGCTGCCGAAGGACGAGGCTTATAAGGCTGTTTCCTTGAATGCGGCGGAGATCTTCGGTGTTGGGAAGAAGTTGGGTTCGATCGAGGAAGGGAAGAACGCAGATCTGATCGTAACGAACGGCGACCCGCTGGAAGCCCGTACCAAGGTGATTCGCGTCTTCATTAACGGCAAAGCGGAAGATCTGGAGACACGGCAGAAAGAGCTCTACGAGAAATACAAGGCACGGTAACACCGGCTGAAGCCGGCGTTACGTGCTCTTCGCAATCGCCGCCCGGATCGCCCGCAGCACATCCTCCATTTCACTCTCGCTCTTATAAGGATTCCGGGGCCAGAAAAACCCCTTGAGCCCATCCTTTTTCCGCCGCGGAACGATGTGTATGTGCAGATGCGGCACACTCTGGCTCACGCGATTGTTAATCGCGACGAACGCTCCCTCCGCGTGCATCGCCGACTCGACTGCTTGCGATATGAGCTGCATCGCTCCGAAGAGCGGCCCAAGCAAGGCGCCGGGCAACTGATCGATCGTTTCGTAATGCACCCGTGGAACCAACAACACGTGACCTGGAAAGAGCGGGCGGGCATCCAAAAACCCCAATGTCAGCTCATCCTCGAACACCACGTACGCCGGCTCCGACCCCGCAACAATTGCGCAAAACTGGCACGGCTTACTTGTGGGTTGGGATGACATAATAAGGCGTCGCCTGGATCGGATCCGGGAAGAACCAACCCCCACCAGAACTGTTCAGCACCTCGAAGTAATACATCAGGTCCCACTCTTCGCGCACATCCTCCGCCGGAATCGTGAAGCCTGACCTCGCGCCGGTTGTCTCCATCATCTTGAATTTTGCAAGCTGGTTCACCGGGCGGTAATAGAGACGCACCGTGACGCCATCCTGTGGCGGCGTGATGTCGATCCACAGTCCGACAGGCTCGCCTGCCTTGGCCGACTGCGGCGGACTGTGGTCAATCAGCGGGCGTATCGGCCTCAGTCTCGCTTGCCAGGCCGCCGGTTCGGACAGTGGAGCAATCGATTTGATCACCACGCCGGCCACGTCCCAATTGCCATCCGGAAACACGATGTCGGCAACACCGTTGCGGCTCTTCACCCGCCGCGGATTGGCAGTTTTATCCGGATGCAGCAGCGCCACATCGTAATCGCCCTCGGCCAGCCGAACTCGAAACACCTGCGGGCCACTTCCCCGAATCGAGCTCCCGAACAGAACGTCATGCGGGAAATGCGACGGGTTCCTGGCCGTTCCGCGCGTCTCGCCGCGAGGCATCGGCGAAAGGGCATGCGCCTCGCGCCGTCCATCGCCGACCCACCCAAACCCGCGCTCAGCGGCATAAATGGTCTCCGGATCGACCCCGGTGAAACGAGGCTCCACGCTTCCCTCTGCAGCGCCGAAATCGAACCCGCGTTCAAAGCGGCCCAGCCGCCGCAGAATGTCCTCCCTCTCGGCAATCGTGACGAGGTCCTGCCGCACATAAGGCAGCTTGTCCTTCCAGTGCCCGACATCCTCCGGACCGAAGGCCATTTCGTCCGGATAGACGCCGTCCGTGCACCGCACCAGGTCCTCCCAAACGGAAAGTGCCGCCGCCAGGTTCTCCTTGGCGGCAGCGAGGCTTGCCTCGTCGCCCGTATCGTAGAACCACTGCAGCCGCTCCGCCGCCATCATCTTCTTCGCGTGGTATCGAGCGAGCAAGGCCAGCACTGTGAAATCCGATTCGGTCGACCGCCACTCGTGCATGTCGCCGAGCAGTAAATCCGGCAGCTTCCGCCGGCCAACGTCGTTTTCGGCGCGGCGCAATGCCGTTTCAATATTGTCGGCCATGCGATCGAGCCGCCGCGAAGTCTCCGCGCGCGTCTGCTTAGAGCCATCACTGTGAGCGTTTGTGATGAACCGCCAGTCGCTCGGGGGCACCTTTAAGTAGTCGTCGATCAGGCCGCCGGGATTGATCTCCGGCCAGATATACATGTTGGGGTCGGCCAGGTGCGCCGCGACAATCTCGTTCAACACGCCGCTCGCGGCCTGGTACGCCGCCAGCGCATCGTCTGCCGCGGCACCGAAGCGCCGCACGAGTTCGCTCCGCCAAACCCGATCCGGGGTATTGGGATCGTAGCTCAATCGTCCCCACAGCAGGTAAAACATCCAGTAGCGTTCGAACTCCCATTTCCAGAAGACGCGGTCGCTCTCGCGCGGCGTGAAGATGCCCCAGGTTCCAGGGCGGTTCCCAAAGCCTTTCTGTGCCAGGGGTGGATCGATCTCGAACCCGATTGTGCTGGCCATGCGAAACGTCGGCACCGCGCGCCGCACGTACTGCGGATCGCCCCACAGCAGCAAACGGTGGGAACCGAGGCCCCACAACTCCCAGTAGAAATCGTAGTTGCGAGGCCGCTCCAGGAAATTCAGAAAGCTGTAGCCGGGAAACGTTTCGGCCGGCTGATAAGGACGACCCAGGTCCTCTGCCCAGTATTTGGACGAAACTCGCAGCGGCACCCCGGCGTGTTCAGCGGCATCCAGCATGCCCTTCTGCATCGCCCAGCCGCGCAGGTCGAGCGTCACAGGCCGCCCCGCGTCTCGCAGAGCACGAAAAACATAATCGCGGTAAAACGCCACTTGCCGGTCGTTCGGAATCCCCGATTCGGAATTCGTGCGCATCTGCACGCTGCGAATGTTGGGGCAAGCCTGAAGCACGCGGCGCAACGCGGCGTAACTGTACGGTCCGATGTTTTCCACCGTAAGACCGACGGTCATCGGAGTCATGCCCGGCTGGATATTGTGCTCCCACATGCCCAGCGTGAAGTCGATCGCGTAGTCCGCCGCGAGGTCGGAAATGAAGCGCAGCATCGACAGGTTGCGATTGCGCTGCTCCGCCGTCAGCCCCGGAACCCGTACATCGCGGAATTCGTCGAGCGCCACCCAAAACGGGTACGGCGGAGCCATATAGTTGGTCTGGTGCGCGAACACCAGGTTGAAGCGGTTAAACCGGTTTCGCGCCAACATGGCAAAGAAATCGCGCCAGTAGGTTTGTGAATAATACCAATCCCTCTCGAGATCCTGGTTATGGATGAAGATGCGGATGCCCCGCATTGGCGTGGCGGGCGAGCGCTCGGCCGGATATAAGGCGCCGGTGTCGCGAATCTGCTCGGCAGCCTCGAGCAACCCGTACATCAGTCCCCGGGAGTCCGGCGCCAGGATCCGATTTCCGGAGATGCGGAACGATTCCGCTGGCCCGCGCGACGAATCCAGTTCGACTGCCAGCTTTAAGCCCCGTTGCGCCAGCGCCCGCTCGAGTTCGGCACGGCCGAATTCCACGGGGCCGCCCATGGCAGCCGCCGAGAGCGCCGTCAATAGAAGTAGAAAGCGCATCGACGGACTCAATAGCCGCTAATTCGCCTTGATCCCCGCGGGGGTTCGATTCTCAGCACGCTCCATCCGCTTGCGCCGCCGCTCCAATGCCAGCAGTTCCCGCCGCCGCCGCACCTTGATGCGATCGTCGACCTTGCGCCAGAACTTCGCGAAATATCCGACCGCCGAAGCCATGCCGAAAACCACAACGCCCCACATCCATATCATTGCGAACGTCGACAGAAACGGCCAACGCATGCTCAGGATGACCATCGAGATGGCGATTACCTGGCTGATCATCTTGGTTTTCCCTAGCTCGCTGGCCTGGATCGTGTATCCCTCGGCCGCCGCGATACTGCGCAGACCGGTCACCGCGAATTCGCGCCCCACGATCAGGATCACCATCCAGCCCGGCACCCGATGGATCTGTACCAGTTGGATAAGCGCCGCGGAAATGAGCAGCTTGTCTGCAATGGGGTCGAGCAGCGTCCCCACCGTGGTGATCTGTCCCCATTTGCGGGCCAGGTATCCGTCGAGAAGGTCGGTACCGGCGGCCGCGAGGAAAATAATCAGCGCGAGTAACTCGTTGGTGACGATGGTCTCACCGTTCCACCAGAGCCGAAAATTCTGCTCCACCAATGCTGCCACCAGCAATGGCACGAAGAATATGCGAAGCAGCGTGAGCGCGTTCGGCAAATTCATGACGCTTCTGCCTCAGAATATCATTCGACGATGTACTTTGTGAGCCTGCGTTTCACCGATTCCGGGGTGTCGGCCTCAATCTCGCAGAGCTCACCCTCATATCGTGTTGCCAGCACTCGCGCGCGTTCGTGGAGATAGTGCAGCAGCGCGCCCTCACTCGCCGGTAGCCGGAAACGCACGTGCGACACCGGGTCAAGCGACACTTTCTGGTCCATCTCTTCAAGGAGCGTCGGCACCCCCGCTCCCGACCGCGCCGACACCGCTATTGCGCCCGCTTTTCCTTCCATCCGCGCCTCGCCCAGTATGCGCTGCGCCAGCGTTTCCGCGTCGTCCTTTTCCGGAAGGATGTCCATCTTGTTCAGGACCAGAATCTCGGGTGTCTCACCGGCGCCGATGTCGTTCAATACCTTGAGAACGTGTGCGGTCTGCTGCGGCGCATGCTGTGACGACACATCCACGACGTGCAGCAGAAGCGCGGCCTCCACCACTTCCTCCAAAGTCGCTCGGAACGCCTTCACCAGCGTAGTCGGAAGATTGCGAATGAAGCCGACCGTGTCGCTAAGAAGCACCTTGCGATTCGAAGGCAGCGTGATATGGCGGACTGTCGGGTCGAGGGTGGCGAACATCTTGGCGTCGGCCAGAACCTCAGCCCCAGTCAGCCGGTTGAACAAGGTTGATTTGCCGGCATTCGTGTAACCCACCAGAGCGATCGTCGCCAGCGGAACCGATTGCCGCTGCCGCCTCTGCGTACCTCGTCCCGCGCGAACGCTCTCCAGGTCGTCGTTTAATTTCTTGATGCGCCGGTTAATCCGACGGCGGTCCGTCTCGAGCTGGGTTTCACCGGGACCGCGGGTGCCGATGCCGCCACCCAGACGGGACATCTCGACGCCGCGACCTGTCAGACGAGGCAACAAATAATTGAGCTGCGCCAACTCCACCTGCAACTGACCTTCACGAGTCCTGGCGCGCCGCGCGAAAATATCGAGAATGAGCTGAGTCCGGTCGAGCACTTTGCAATGCAGCCTGCGCTCGAGATTCCGTAACTGGGTGGGTGTGAGGTCAGAGTCAAACAGGACAGTATCCGCCTGACTGGCGGTCACAAGAGCGTCTAACTCCTCGAGCTTTCCCGAACCGATGAGCGTGGCTGCATCGGGAGCAGGCCGCGCCTGCAGCATCGTGGCCTCGACCACGGCGCCGGCGCTCTCGGCAAGTGTCTGCAATTCCTCCAGCGACTCTTCCGCGGAGAACGGAGGCGACTCCTTGCTCGCCTGGCTCAGCTTTCTCGGCCGACCCGTGAGATCCAGGCCCACGAGGATCGCCCGTTCACGGCCCGCTGCTACCAAATCTGCGATGCTATTCCTCAGTCGCTTCCGCCGGCACAGGTGCTCCCGGGACATGGCTTCCCGAGTAATTGCTCGCCGCCGATTGCTGACTCGGACCGGATGATCCGTGGAAGGGTTTTGACACCACCACGGTTGAAATGGCGTGCTTGAAGATCAGTTGTTCCTGGTTGTTCGTCTCCAACACCACCGAGTACTTATCGAAACTCTTGATGCGCCCTGAGAGCTTAACGCCGCTCATCAGGTAAATGGTCAGAAAGACCTTATCTTTCCGCGCATTGTTTAGAAAAGCTTCCTGAATGTTCTGCGCCAGCTTTTCCATCGTTTTTTCCTTTTGGCCACATGGGCTGATTGTTTTGTACTTTCTCCTCCAGACGGACGCCCGGACGTTATTGCCATCATACCTGATTGGGAAGCGGGTGGGCAGGTGGGACAGGCGGTTTCGCCTGTCCGTTTTCGGTGAACTCCAACGGCAGGCTGAAGGCCTGCTCCACCGTTCCACATTCTTCAAATCTTCGCGGCGCGCAAACAATCAGAGGCTGTGTAATACCGAGCAACATAGCCGTACCAAGTGCAGCAATCCGATCCCGAATCAGCGCGCGCGATCCACCGATGCCTTCCCTGCACACGTCCGCGCCAGCGCTCCGGCGTACGGGTTCGGTGTCAGCGCTGCCCGCTTTCCCGCCTCGGCACAGGCCGCGGTCGCCTCCGCGCCATGTCCCGCGGACTTCCATGCCTCGGCCATCGTGACAAACGCCCTCACAGCCCGGTCATCCAAACGCGCCTTATCAAATGCAGCGGCCGCTTCTCCGGCCTTCGCGGCGGCATCGCTGGACCGTCCCTGAGCCATCCACAGAGCCGCGCGAGCAAGACGAACCTCACCCTGATCTTCGGGCCATTTTCCGGATCCGGCCTCACCCAACGCCTTCTCGGCGTCCGCGAGTTTTCCCTCAGCCGTGTAAATCGAACTCATCTCCGCCAGCGCCAACGTTACGGTGAAAGGATCGCCGGCCTGCCGCATCTCCCCCACGGCACGCCCGCACAGCGTGTCAGCGCTAGCCAGCCTCCCCCGCAATCGCGCCAGCCTGGCTTCAAGGAGCAGCAGCGTACCAAAGTCCTCGTGCGCTCCCGACTGCTCTGTCGCCTTCCGCTCCGCACTCAGCACTTTCTCAGCATCCTCGAGTCTTCCCATGTCCAGATAAAGCTCTGCAAGATTGTTGCGAACGTCATCCGGATTGAACCCTGTCTCGATTCGCAGAGCGACGGCCTCCTGCAGGTCTCGCTCGGAGGGTTGCCATTCCCGGTTGGCTTTCTCCACCACCGCGAGCCCGACCAACAGATTGGCCAGTTCTACTCGATTCCCCAAATCCCGCGCGATCGCCGCGCCCTGCGAGTATGCGTCCTGCGCCCCCTGGAAGTCGCCTGATGTATACAAGCGGTTACCCCGGATCCGCCAGGCACTGGCGACGCACGCCCGGTCACCGATCGCTTCGCAGGTGCGGCGGGCCTCATCCTGCACGGCGAGCCCGCTCAGGTCGCCCGTACTTTGCATCGCGCCGCCTTCGAGTAACCGGGCGCGCGCGAATACGTAGCGCGCTCCGCGGGCCTTGGCCTCCTCGGCGGCCCGATGGGCGAGCGCTTTTGTTCGCCCAAAATCGTTCAACGTTCCCACGGCCTGCGCCTCGTTTAGATCGATCCGTGGATCGTTGCCGGCAGGCTTGGGCAGCCGCCGCAGTTGGTTCAGCGTCCCCACGGCATCGGCGACGCGCTGGGCGCGCCACTGGGCTCGCGCCAGGTTGAGCCCATCGCCTAGACTGTCGGGGAACAGCTTGAAAATGGTCTGATAAATCTCGATGGCGCGATTCCAGTCTTTGACGCTGGCGCGGTACCGGGCCTCGACTCCAAGACGATTCAGCCGATCCAGAGAATCGGCGAGTTGATTCGCACGTTGATCCTCCTCGTTTGCCCGAACGATGTAGCCCAATGCCGTCCAGACCTCGGCCAGCGCTGAATGGACCAGTGGATTCTGCGGGTCGGCGGCCGAGGCGGACTCCAGGTGCCCCTGCGCCGCGAGCGGATCGCCCCGCCGCAGCGCCGCCAAACCCTCTGAGTACTCGCGCATCGCGCCCGCCGCCGGCCATGGCGACGACACATAGGTATCCGTCCGGAGCCCCAGCTCTACGCGAAACTTGTGGCCTATGCGAGTGGCGAGTTCCGGCAATTCCGAGGCCGGCGCCTCGTCGATGACGGTTCCGACTCGCTCGCCCGTTCGAGCCCGCAGCAGGGCAAGATCGACGCGAATCCGGCATTGCGGACAGGCCCCGGTCACCAGGTACGACCCGACGACAAACGTGTCGGCCTGTAAATTGTCTCGTGCCGAGCGGAGCATCGTGCCTTGAGATTCCCGGTCTCCCGCAGCGCCCAGATCCGCCCGCCAGCGTGCGACGTCCTCAGCCGGTACCGTCCTCAGTTTCCCTCCAGCGGCCAGTTCCGACGTCAGCATTTCAGCAAGAGCCGTCTCTACCCAGGCCTCTGCCGAACCCTTGGAGAGGTCCCGCATGGGCAGCACCGCCACGGATTGACGCGTCGGCGGTCTCGCCACCGCACCCCGGTTCCAGAACCAAACGGCCCCCGCGATGAGAACGGCAGCAGCGCCGGCAAAGATCGCGAGCGTCGTGCGATTCCGGCGAACCTCCGGAACCGGTGTCGCGGGTGCCGTCTCCAGCTCCACCTCGCCGATAACCCGAGAAACCGGCGCGACAAACCGATAGCCCCGGCCCGGTTCTGTCGCGATATAGCGGTTCTCGCCGCGCTTTTCGCCGAGGGCCTTTCGCACCGCCGAGATGCTCTGAGTGAGGTTGTTCTCTTCGACTTCGGCTCCGTTCCACACCTGCGCGAACAGATCCTCTTTCGTTACCGTCTCACCGGCGTGCTCCACCAGGAGCAGCAGCGTCGCCAGGGGCTTTGGAGGAAGCGCGATCCGGTCGGCTCCGCGGAAGAGCTGGAGTTGGCGTGGCAGCAGTTCGAACTCGTCGAACTGATACTTGTACACCTGCGGCGCCGCGGTGCCGGCTAGCATGCAACTCCTTGAGACCAAAGATCTTCAGAAAAATTCACAACGACCCTAAGTATTTTTCAGCCCACGCCGTGTTTTCCTAGTTTATTAAACCCGGCGCCCCCGTGTGGGCGATGAGAAGGTGGAACGCCGACGGGGAGGGCTGGATGGGCTATAGAGCTTTAACACTGGGAGTAGCGGTAACAGCGGCACTGGCCCTCACCTCGTGCGATTTACTACGAATACCCAACGACCTTGCCGAATGCGGCTTCGTCGGAGGGCCTTGGGACCCGCAGTACGACATCTGCAAGGCGGCTGAAGCAACCCGAAACTCTTTGTTCAACCAGTACGTTCCGCCCTGGATTGCCCCTGAGGTTCCGCAGTATTCGGCGAATGCGGAGGGCCCGTTTACCATTAACACCGGCCCTTCAACGCCGTCGACATCCAGGCTTTTCGGGACGCTACGCGCATTTGTGGGCCTCTCATCTACCCGTACGGCCTCACAAGCGGCGCCGTCGCAAGCTCGATCCGGCCAGGCTTCGGGCTCGTTCCTGCTCGCCGATTTCAATAACGACGGCACCCCGGATACGGTTGCGCTTACTGGTTCCGGACTGACGATAACACTGTTCAAGCCGGGTGGCACACTGTCGGTGACCCGTTACGCAATTCCGAACCTGGCAACATCGAGTATCGTCACGGCCGATTTCAATGGCGATCAAAAACTGGACCTTGCAGTTATACAGGCCGGCAACACATCGGCCTCCATTTCGGTGTTGCTGGGTAATGGGGACGGTACTTTTGGACTATTGAAGCCGCTACCGGCCGTCAGCCAGTTTCCTACCAACTTGGTTGCCGCCGATCTGAATGGCGACGGAATCACGGACCTGGCGGTCACGCTATTGAGTTTCACCGGTTCAGGCAATGGCTCGGTGGGGGTTTTTCTCGGCAAGGGCGACGGAACGTTCGCCGCTCCAACGATGTACACGGTGGGTCAAGGTGTCGTTTCCATCGTGGCTGCCGACGTGAATAATGACGGTCATCTGGATTTGATTGCGCTAGACGGCAGAAGAGATATTGTCAACAGCGTATGGACCCTGATCGGGCGTGGCGACGGGACGTTTCAGACTTCCCTGTCGGCGCTCACCGGCACGGGAGCAGCCACCCTGAGTTACGCGGATATCAACCATGATGGGAACGTTGACTTGCTCATTGCCGACACATCCGCCAGCGCGATGGCGGTCATGCTCGGCAAAGGCGATGGAACCTATGGTTCACCGGTGGAATACCTGGCGACCGCCCAAGTGGCCAGCCTCACGCCGGGCGCACTGGATGATGGCGGGACGTTCGTCCTCATGATCGACAATATTGCCCCCGTGGTCTCGGCGATTATCATCGCGAGCGACGGCACGGTGCAGAGCCCTGTGCTGCAGCGGATCGGAGTTGCTCCGTCGTCGATCGCAGCGGGGGATTTGAACGGAGATGGCAAGCCCGACCTGGTCATCACCGACTCCGGGTCGGCGAAAATTCTCGTCGAACCCGGAATGGGCGGCGGCGCTTTCGGCCCGGTCGTGAGCTACACCGTTGGCGCCAACCCCGGACCGCTGGTGCTTGCGGACATGAATGGAGACGGAAAACTGGACGCGGTGACGGCAGACGCAAATGGTCTGGAGGTCCTGCCGGGCAAGGGCGACGGTACGTTCTTACCGGTGAAAACGACTTCCGCCAGTTCGTCTCTTACGTCCCTCGTCACTGCCGATTTCAATGGCGACGGCAAACCAGATATAGCCGCAGCGGACGGAACCAGCGGCGGTGTTCTCATATTCCTCGGGAAGGGTGATGGCACGTTCTTACCGCCTTCCAGCATCCTGCTGGGCAGCAATGTAACGGCGCTCTCGTTGAGCAGCGGTGACTTCAACGGGGATCACAAACCGGATCTGATTGCCAGTTTCAAGCCCGCGAATATTACCCAGCCGGGCGGCCTCGCGGTTCTGCTCGGAAATGGGAATGGCTCCTTTCAGCCTCCGAGCACGATTACTCTGCCGGGTTCCATCATTCAACCGTTGGCGCCGTTGGCGATAGCCGACTTCAACAAAGATGGCAAGCTGGACATCGTTACCGTCTCGCAGGGCAGCAGCGGCAATCAGTTTCTTGTCTTCCCAGGCAAAGGAGACGGAACGTTTCAAACGCCTTATTCCCAGCGAACCGCAACCTCACCTCCATCGATATCCGTTGCGGACATGGATGGCGACGGGAACCTCGACGTGTTGCTGGGCGATTGTTGTGCACTTGCGGAGGGGGTTATCGTCCCAGGGAACGGTGATGGATCATTCAGGGCGGAGATCGGCGCCCCATCCGGTCCCAATCCCCGCGCCGCTGCGATTGCGGACTTCAATGCAGATGGCAAGCCGGACGTAGCACTGATCGGACAAGTCACCGGAGAAGGGCCGGGCGCAGGGCAGCCTTTTGGTACGTTGGCGATTGCCCTGAATGTCCTGACGCCGCCTGGCGCGGCGACCTCCACTACGGTCGCGCCGGTCTCGGCCACGTTTAGCCCGAATGCTCAGACGGTGAGCGTGAGCGCTACCGTCACCAGCGGCGGCACTCCCCTGAACGGAGGCACTGTTGCCTTTAATGTGTTTGGGTCCCCCGTAAGCAGCATGGTCAATAACGGGACTGCAACCGCGATGCTCGCCATCCCCGCGGCCACAAGCGCAGGGACTTACACGATACAAGCCATATACACCCCAGCAAGCAGCAGCTTTGCAGCGAGCAGCGGTTCGGCGCCACTGACCATCGGGAAGGCGAGTCCTGTGGTGACCTGGAACTCGCCCGCGAGCATCGTTTCCGGTACGGCTCTTTCCGGGACGCAATTGAACGCGACCGCAAACGTGCCGGGTGTTTTCGCCTATACACCGACCGCCGGGACAGTTTTGCCGGTGGGCAACAATCAGACGCTGTCAGTTCTGTTTTCGCCCACTGATTCGACCGACTACACGACACAGACTGCCACAGTCGCGATTAACGTTACATCGGCAGCCGTAGCATCACTGACGATCTCGAAATCGCATTCGGGCAGCTTCAGCGCGGGGGGGAGCGGGAATTACACGATCACAGTAGGGAATCAGGTATCCGCCGGGTCGACCAGCGGGGCTGTGAGCGTGACTGACAATGCGCCCGCAGGTATGACGGTCACGGCGATGAACGGCTCAGGATGGAGTTGTATTACGCTACCCACCTGCACGCGATCGGACGTGCTTGCCGCGGGGCAAAGCTACTCACCTGTCACCGTCACGGTGAGCATAGCGGCTGGCGCGCCTTCCACGCTGACGAACTCCGCGACTGTATCCGGCGGCGGTTCAGCTTCCGCGACAGCAACCGATCCGACGACGATCGCCGGCGCGACCGGATCCACCACCATTCAGACCAATCCGACAGGACTGCAATTCGCCGTGGACGGCGGTACGCTCCAGACTGCACCGCAGAACCTGAATCTCTCCACAGGCAGCCATACGCTTGCGGTTGTCTCGCCACAAGCCGGGGTGACCGGAACGCAGTATGTGTTCACGAATTGGAACGACGGCCTTGGAACAGCCTCGCGGACGATCACCGTCGGGTCCGCAGCGGCGACCTACACGGCGAATTTCAAAACGCAATATCAGTTGACGATCTCCGCATCGCCCGCGAGCGGCGGATCGGTGTCGCCGCCATCCGGTGGATTCTACGACGCCAACACTGCCGTTCCCATCACAGCAACGGCCGCCAGCGGGTACTTGTTTGCGAGTTGGACAGGCGCAGTTGCCAACGCGGGCAGCGCCTCGACTACAGTGACAATGAACCAGCCGCAAACCGTCGTCGCCAACTTTGCGCTCCCCGGTTTCACGATCAATCCGACATCGGCCAATGTCGTGGCGGGCGGAGCGACGGGAAGTGTCTCAGTGACCGCGACGGTGCCCACGGCCATCTGGACGGCTACCAGCAACGACAGCTTCATCACAGTCACATCCGGAGCCTCCGGCAGCGGTAATGGAACCGTGAATTACGCCGTGGCGGCCAACCTGACCACCGCCGCGCGCCAGGGAACGCTGACTATCGCCGGGCAGACGTTCACCATCATGCAGGCGGCCCCGTCACAAAATGGGGGTCTCCGTTTCCTGCCTCTCGCGCCGTGCCGCGTACTGGATACGCGCGGCGGGTCCACCATAGCCGGAGGTATGACACGAACCGTGCAGATGTTGCAAAGCGCGTGCAACATTCCTGCCAATGCCCAAGCGTATTCGCTCAACGTCACGGTTGTGCCGCCGGGTCCGCTCACATACCTGTCCATCTGGCCGGCCGGACAATCCCAGCCGGTTGTGTCAACGTTGAACTCCTTCGACGGCCGCGTGGTGGCGAACGCGGCCATCGTCCCGGCCGGCTCCAATGGCGCTATCAGCGTGTTCGTCAGCAACACCACCGACGTCATCATCGACATCAACGGCGTGTTCGTCCCGCTCGTGACGGCCAGCAGCCAATCGTTCTATCCCACGACGCCCTGCCGCGTTGTCGACACGCGCGGCAACGGCAAGACGGGCGCCTTCGGTCAGCCGTTCATCAGTGGCGGAACCACCCGAGGGTTTGTGATGCCGGCGAGCACCTGCAGCATCCCCGCCTCGGCCCAAGCGTATTCGCTGAATGTCACGGTGGTGCCGCACGGCGCGCTCCAATACCTGACCATCTGGCCATCCGGGCAGTCGCAGCCGAACGTCTCGACCCTGAACTCGTTCGACGGGGGAATCGTCGCCAATGCCGCAATCGTCCCCGCTGGAACGCAGGGCGAGATCAACGTGTTCGTCACCAATGACACTGATGTCATCATCGACGTCAACGGGTACTTCGCGCCCCCCGGGTCCCCGGGAGCCGAATCGCTCTACACCGTCACGCCCTGCCGAGTGGTAGACACGCGCGCCGGAATGGGGTTCAACGGCGCATTCGGACCGCCAACCCTCGGAGCCAATTCCACTCGGAGTTTCACGATACCAGGTGGTCCCTGCAGCGGCATTCCGCAATCGGCCCAGGCGTTTTCTCTCAACGCGACGGTCGTACCTGCCGGCCCGCTGGGCTTTCTGACGGCGTGGCCGTCCGGCCAGTCGCAACCGACGGTTTCCACGCTCAACTCCCCCGTGGGTAAAGTCGTGGCTAACGCCGCCATCGTGCCGGCGGGGACTGGCGGAGCTGTGACTGTTTATGTGACTGATGTCACGAATCTCATCCTTGACATCAATGCCTATTTCGCACCTTGATTGCTGCGGTTTTGGAAGCGGGTACGTCGGAGGGAAGGTTAGATGTCCAAAACGTTAAAGCGGTTGGTAGTGGTAACAGCGGCACTCGTGCTCGGTTCGTGCTCTTTCGTCTCTCGGTCGCGCTCTACAAACAATGCGTCGCAGACGAAGCGTATTTTTCGACGTTCCTGATGTTTAAATTAAAACCCAGGCCTGGGTGTCGGCGGTTTTTTTGAAGGAAGGACGAGGCAACAATGGGATTCGGCATTACGAAGCTGCTTCTGGGTCTAAGCGTCGCCGCAGGAGCCGTGCAAGCACAAGGCGATTTTGGAGTCTGCGAGGGCGCAGGTCCGGGGCTTCTTCACCAGCGCGGCGGTACGAATGCCCAGACCGAGTTCTGTATTGGATATGTGTACGCGTTCGGCCGCGGAGTACCGAAAGACTTCGGCGCGGCCGTAACGCACTTCCGCGCGGCTGCCGACCGGGGATACGCCCCAGCCGAGGCAATTCTCGGTCTCCAATATGCTAAGGGCCTCGGTGTGACCCAGAATTGGACGGAAGCCGCCCGCTGGTATCGCAAGGCAGCGGATGCTGGTCACGCCGGCGCGGCGGTAAACCTGGGGCTCTGTTATCAGATCGGCAACGGTGTGGCCCAGGATCGCAAGGAGGCCGCGAAATGGTACCAATTCGCCGCCGCTCACGGCGACCCGAATGCGCCTAACCTTCTCGCGCAGCTCGGAGGTAAAGTTTCATCCGGTGGATCGAACGCCTATGCGGGAGCACCCGCCAATGATACTTTTCAGGAAGGTGTAAAGCGGTACAAGGCGGGCGACTACGCCGGCGCGCTGCCCTATTTTCGCCGCGCGGCAGAGGCCGGCAATTCCTGGGCCGAACTGCAGGTCGGCTACCAGTATGAGAACGCCGAAGGACTGCCGCAAAACCCTGCCGAGGCTGTGAAATGGTACACCCGATCTGCTCAACACGGGAACGCCCGCGGGCAGAAAAACCTCGGGCAGATGTACGAGAACGGCGCGGGCGTGCGGGAAGATTGGGTCGCGGCGGCGCAGTGGTACCAGAAGAGCGCTGCTCAAAACTGGCAGAACGGCCAGTACGCCTTGGGGCGGGCCTATCAGTTCGGCATCGGTGTGCCGCAGAGCCGGCAAAGTGCGATCGAGTGGTTCCGGCGAGCGGCCGCGAATGGAGATTCCGAGGCTGCCTATTTCGCGAAAGACCTCAGCTCGCCGGGCAACTTTATCGGCTTCCGGAACGTGGCCGAGCACGACATGGTGATCGGAGGCAAGCTGCGATTCGGGCTCATCTTTCAGGAGCCCGTGGGCATGTTATTCCACAATTCGGCCGAGCGGACTGCCTACCTGCGAGGCTTGCGGCTCAGTGTGGATACAGACGAGGCGACCACGATGTGGAATATCCGCAAGAGCGAATACGATGCGTGTCGGAGTAGCGGGGGGTCGAATTGTCAGCCTCCAGGACCGCGTCCGAGATAGCGGTCTAACGAATCGAATTTCTCATTTGGGCCGACGGGAGGATTTACGATGATCCGGAATGCAGTGAAGCTGACCCTCATAGTGACAGCTGCTTTGTTGCTTTTTGGTTGTCATGACCCAACCGAGGATACCGAAACGCCCTGCCACTCACGGGATGACCTCGATCTCGCTGCCTACCAGAGGTGCCTTGCCATCGCAGCTTCCCGGAACCGGATGATTCGTGAAACCCAGCCTCTCGCGTCTCAGCCTCCACAGGAATATTCGGCGAATGCAGGAGGACCGTTTGGCGTCAATACTTCCGGACCGACTCCTATGTCCTTCGGTCCATTCAACCCATTCGCGGGAGCATCGCACGCCCGAAAAGTCCGACAAACAGCGGCGGCGGCTCAAGCTCAATCCGGCCAGGCTTCGGCCCCCTTCGTGCTTGCGGATTTCAACAACGACGGGACGCCGGATACGGTTGCGCTTACGGGCTCCGGACTGGTGGTTTCACTGTTCAAACCGGATAGCTCGACGCTATCGGTAACACGATTTCCAATTCCGAACCTGGGAACTGCCAGCATCGTCGCGGCCGACTTCAACCGCGATGGAAAACTTGACATCGCCCTTACACAGCTCGGCGCCACGGCGGGTTCTGTCTCGGTCTTGCTTGGAAACGGGGATGGAACCTTTGGGCCGTTGATGCCGCTACCCGCTGTCAACGGGTTTCCTTTCTACCTGTTTGCCGCCGATCTGAATGGCGACGGAATCCAGGACTTGGCCCTGACGCTCCAGAGCTCAACTGGTTCGGGGAACGACTCGGTGGGAGTATTTCTCGGAAAGGGCGACGGAACGTTCGCTACTCCGTCCTTGTACTCAGTGGGTCAAGGCATCGCCACCATCGTGGCCGCCGACGTCAATAACGACGGACATTTGGATTTGATTGCATTAGGCTCTGAAAGAAATATCGTCAACCGGGTATGGACCCTGATTGGGAAAGGCGACGGCACGTTTCAGACGCCCCTGTCGGCTCCCACCGGCACGGGAGACGCCACCCTAAGTTACGCGGATATCAACCATGACGGCAACGTTGACTTGCTCATTGCCGACGCATCCGCCAGCGCGATGGCGGTGATGCTAGGCAAAGGCGATGGGACCTATGCTTCGCCGGTGGAATACCTGGCGACCGCCCAGGTGGCCAGTCTCACGCCGGGCGCACTGGACGATGGCTCGACGTTCGTCCTCATGATGGACAATGTTGTCCCCCTGGTCTCGGCGATTCTCATTGCAAGCGATGGCACCGTGAAGAGCCCCGTGCTGCAGCGCGTGGGAGTTGCGCCGTCGTCGATCGCCGCTGGGGATCTGAACGGAGATGGGAAGCCCGACCTCGTCATCACCGACTCCGCGTCGGCTAAGGTTTTCGTGGAACTCGGCATGGGCGGCGGTGCTTTCGGCCCGGTCGTGAGCTACAGCGTTGGCTCCAACCCAGGACCCCTGGTGCTCGTGGACGTGAATGGTGACGGAAAACTGGACGCGGTGACGGCAGACGCGAATGGTCTGGAGGTCCTGCCGGGCAAGGGCGACGGTACGTTCTTGCCGGTGAAAACGACTTCGGCCAGTTCGTCTCTCACGTCCCTCGTCACTGCCGATTTCAACGGCGACGGCAAACCCGATATCGCCGCAGCGGATGGAACCAGCGGCGGTGTTCTCATATTCCTCGGGAAGGGTGATGGCACGTTTTTCCCGCCTGCCAGCATCCTGCTCGGCAGCAATGTCACGGCGCTCTCTTTGAGCAGCGGTGACCTCAACGGGGATAGCAAGATCGACCTGATTGCCAGTTTCAAGCCCGCGAACACGACCCAGCCGGGCGGCCTCGCGGTTCTGCTCGGAAATGGGAATGGCACCTTTCAGTCTCCAAACTCGATTACCTTGCCGGGGCCCATCGTGCAACCGTTGGCGCCGCTCGCGATAGCCGACTTCAATAAAGATGGCAAGCTGGATGTCGTTACCGTCTCGCAGGGCAGCAGCGGCAACCAGTTAGTGGTCTTCCCGGGCAAAGGAGACGGAACGTTTCAATCGCCGTATGCCCAGCAGACCGGAACGGCACCTCTGTCGATAAACGTTGCGGACATGGATGGCGACGGGAACCTGGACGTGTTGCTTAGCGATTGTTGTGGACTATCTGAGGGAGTTTTCATCCCGGGGCACGGTGACGGAACATTCAGCGCGGAGATCACCGCCCCATCCGGTCCGAATCCCCGCGCCGTTGCCATTGCGGACTTCAATGCAGATGGCAAGCCGGATGTAGCCCTCATCGGACAAGTCACAGACGAGGGACCGGGATTGGGGCAGCCTTTCGGTACGTTGGCGATCGCCCTGAATATCCTGACCCCGGCTGGCGCGCCTACCTCTACTTCGGTCGCGCCGGCCACGGCTACGTACAGCCCGAATGCCCAGTCGGTCAACGTGAGCGCCACGGTAACTAGCGGCGGATCTTCCGTGAGCGGAGGCACGGTTGCTTTTAACGTGTTTGGTACGCCCATAAGCAGCATGTTGAACAACGGGACCGCCAGCGCGACGGTCACCATCCCGGCAGCCACCAGCGCCGGGACGTATACGATACAAGCTACCTACACTCCAGCGAGCAGTAGCTTTGCAGCGAGCAGCGCTTCGGCGCCACTGACTATTGGGAAGGCGAGCCCCGTGGTGACCTGGAGCTCGCCCGCTGCCATCGTTTCGGGTACGGCGCTCTCCGCGACGCAGCTAAACGCGACCGCAAACGTGCCGGGTGTTTTCACCTATACACCGCCGGCGGGGACGGTGTTGGCCGTCGGCAACAATCAGACCCTATCCGTGCAATTCACGCCCACCGACTCGACCGACTACTCAACCCAGAATGCTACGGTCTCAATCAACGTTACGTCGCCAGCCGTAGCCTCGTTGACGATCTCGAAATCTCATACGGGCAACTTCAACGCGGGTGGCAGTGGGAGTTACACGATCACCGTGGCGAATCAGGTATCTGCCGGGCCGACCAACGGCGTCGTCAGCGTGATGGACAATGCGCCTGCGGGTATAACGGTCACCGCGATGAACGGCACCGGTTGGAGTTGCACGTCGCTACCCTCCTGCACGCGATCGGACCCTCTCGCGGCGGGACAAAGCTATCCGCCTCTCACCGTCGCTGTGAGCATCGCGGCCAACACACCAGCCACTCTCACGAATTCCGCGACTACATCCGGGGGCGGCTCGGCTTCCGCGACTGCCACCGACCCGACCACGATCGCCGCCGCAACGGGCACAACCACCATTCAGACCATTCCCAACGGACTTCAGTTCACTGTCGACGGCGGCTCACCCCAGACGGCGCCACAAACGCTCAATCTGTCGCAGGGCCAGCACACCATCGCTGTCGCCAGCCCACAGACCGGCCCTCCGGGAACGAGCTACGTCTTCACCGCCTGGAGCGATGGTGGAGCGGCGTCTCATACGATCACGGTCGGCTCAACGGCAGTCACCTACACGGCGACTCTTAACCCGCAATTCCAGTTGAACATCTCGTCCTCACCCGCGAGCGGAGGTTCGGTGTCGCCTGCAACCGGCAATTTCTACGCCGCGAACACCAGTGTCCCGATCAGCGCCACACCCAATAGCGGCTTCCAATTCACGAACTGGACCGGAGCGACGGTGGCCAGTGCCACGAGCGCCTCGACGACCATCACGATGAGCGCTCCCCAAACCGTGGTGGCGAATTTCTCCGCCCTCGCCGGAATCACGATTCAGACCAGCCCACCCGGTCTCCAATTCACCATCGACGGTGGTGCACCCCAAACCGCACCCCAAAACCTGAATCTCTCCGCCGGCAGCCATGCGCTAGCGGTTGCCTCTCCCCAAATCGGCGCGCCTGGAACGCAGTACGTATTCACCAATTGGAACGACGGCGTTGGCACAGCCTCGCGGACGATCACGGTCGGGTCTACGGCGGCGACTTATACGGCGAATTTCAAAACGCAATACCAGTTGACGATCTCCGCATCGCCCGCGAGCGGCGGATCGGTGTCGCCGCCATCCGGTGGATTCTACGACGCCAACATTGCCGTTCCCATCACTGCAACGGCAGCCAGCGGATACTTCTTCGCGAATTGGACCGGCACAGTCGGGAACACGGGCAGCGCCTCGACCACAGTGACAATGAACCAGCCGCAAACCGTCGTCGCCAACTTTGCGCTCCCCGGTTTCACGATCAATCCGATCTCGGCCAACGTTGTGGCGGGCGGAGCCACGGGAAGTGTCTCAGTGACCGCGACGGTGCCCACGGCGGCCTGGATGGCTACCAGCAACGACAGCTTCATCACAGTCACATCCGGAGCCTCCGGCACCGGTAATGGAACCGTGAATTACGCCGTGGCCGCCAACCTGACCACCAGCGCGCGTCAGGGAACTCTGACCGTCGCAGGCCAGACATTCACCATCACACAAGCAGCCGCGACACAGACCAACGGTCTCCGTTTCCTGCCGCTTGCGCCATGCCGGGTATTGGATACGCGCGGCGGGTCCACCATAGCCGGAGGTATGACACGAACCGTGCAGATGCTGCAAAGCGCTTGCAACATTCCAGCCAATGCCCAAGCGTATTCGGTCAACGTCACCGTGGTTCCGCCGGGTCCCCTGACATACCTCTCCATCTGGCCTGCCGGACAATCCCAGCCGGTTGTGTCAACGTTGAACTCCTTCGACGGCCGCGTGGTGGCGAACGCGGCCATCGTCCCGGCCGGCTCCAATGGCGCTATCAGCGTGTTTGTGAGCAACACCACCGACGTCATCATCGACATCAATGGCGTGTTTGTTCCTCTCGCGACGGCCAGCAGCCAATCGTTCTATCCCACGACGCCCTGCCGCGTTGTCGACACGCGCGGCAACGGCAAGACGGGCGCCTTCGGCCAGCCCTTCGTCAGTGGCGGAACCACCCGAGGATTCGTGATGCCGGCGAGCACCTGCAGCATCCCCGCCTCGGCCCAAGCGTATTCGCTGAATGTCACGGTGGTGCCGCACGGCGCGCTCCAATACCTGACCATCTGGCCATCCGGGCAGTCGCAGCCGAACG